>ERZ1023461.61-NODE-61-length-37886-cov-54.677883_pt1 | contig 37886 bp, 28 predicted proteins | sample MGYA00380528_ERZ1023461 | MGnify/ENA primary metagenome ERZ1023461 (study PRJEB33173, sample SAMEA4830392) | metagenome | study: EMG produced TPA metagenomics assembly of the PRJEB25223 data set... | reverse complement strand
TGAAAAATTGAAAAATTGAAAAATTGAAAAATTGAAAAATTGAAAAATTGAAAATTGTAAGGGCGAATATAATTCGCCCTTACAATTTTAAAAAATAATTTCCTAAAAATCAATAAGTTGAAATTTTTAGTTGAGATTGAAGTAATGATTTACCTTATTTATCAACGATTTGGCAAATATTCTTTGACATCTTTGGCAAATTGACGTAACACGTCCACCGTGCTGTCCCAATCCAAGCAACCGTCCGTTACCGATTTGCCGTATTCTAACTGGCTTAGGTCGGCAGGGATATTTTGGCGACCGCCTTTTAGGTGGCTTTCAATCATCAGCCCCATGATAGATTTGTTGCCTTTTTGGATTTGTCCTGCGATATTTTGGATAACCATGGGCTGTAAGTAGGGGTCTTTGCCAGAGTTGGCGTGGCTTGCGTCCACCATGATTTTGCCGTTGGTTTTGCCTTTGGCAAGCTCGTTTTCGGCGGCGGCAATGGCAGTTTCGTCATAGTTAGGCTGGTCGTTACCGCCACGCAGTACCACATGAGCGTATTTATTGCCTTTGGATTTGATGATAGACACTTGCCCGTCTGATGATAGTCCCAAAAAGCTATGCCCTGATTTTACCGCTTGCATGGCATTTACCGCCACGGTCATGGAGCCGTCTGTGCCGTTTTTGAAACCGACAGGGCAGGACAGACCGCTTGACATTTCACGGTGGGTTTGTGATTCGGTGGTTCTGGCTCCGATTGCCGACCAGCTAATCAAGTCTTGCATGTATTGGGGGGTGTTGGGGTCAAGGGCTTCGGTGGCACAGGGCAAGCCTTTTTCGTTAAGCTCCAACAGTAGCTTACGAGCCATACCCAGCCCTTTTTCGATGTCAAAACTGTCGTCCATGTTCGGGTCATTGATAAGCCCTTTCCAGCCTGTGGTGGTGCGTGGCTTTTCAAAATACACACGCATGACGATAAATAGCTCGTCTTTTAGCTCTTCTGCCAATACTTTTAATTTGTCCGCATACTCATGGGCGGCATCGACATCGTGGATAGAGCAAGGGCCAACGACAACCAAGATACGCTTGTCCACGCCGTTCAAGATGTCTTCGATGACCTTGCGACCGTGTAACACGGTGCTAAATGCTTGGCTAGATAGGGGGTAGGTGCGTTTTAGTTCGGCGGGGGTGATTAGGGGTGTGATTTTTTCAATATTCACATCATCAATTTCTGTATGGTGGGTTAAAAAAGACATAATACCTGCCTGTATTTATTGGGTTTGGTCAAAGGGGTATTATGCACAGTTTTACACCGTTTGACAAGATGAAAAGTGAGAAAAAGGGCAAAAATTTTAAAAATAGTTTATGGATTTTTATAAATTGATAATTTATGGTTATTCTTGAAAGATAAAAAAGTTGTGTTATAATTGTATTGACAAATTTATAGACAAATAGGTATATTATGGCAACTATCGTGGCTCGTGTGGACGATGACCTAAAAGCCCAATCATTTTTGGCATTGCAAGAACTTGGCGTGACACCGTCCGAGCTTATCCGCCAAACCTTGCAATATGTGGCTTATCACAAAAAAATACCCTTTAAGACGGTGGTTTTGACCGATGAAGACAGTGAGCTTTTAGCCCTTGCCAAAGAACGCCTTGATAATCCTGCCCCACGCATCAAAGTCAGTTTGGACGAGTTTTAATGTGCGAATTAATGTATGAATTAGAATTTGACGAGCGAGCCTTAAAAGAATGGCAAAAACTGGGCGACACCATAAAATGCAGTTTAAAAAGAAATTGGCTAAGGTATTATATACTCGTTTAACTTCAAAATACACCAGTGTAGGGGCGTGTTGCACACGCCCTTGATGATATATTATGTTTATAGGGCGTGCTCAGCACGACCCTACAAAACATTTTTCAAAATGTAGAATTGGTGCGAATTGGGGTTAATTTACTACAAAATCCGCACATCATCGCCAATCGCCTAAGCGGTGGACAAAATTTGTACAAAATCAAATTACGCTCGGTAGGTTATCGCCTTGTGTATCAAGTTGAAGATGATAAAGTGGTGGTGTTTGTCATTGCGGTGGGTAAGCGTGAGAAAAATGCCGTCTATGACACTGCCGAAGAACGGCTTGCCGAACGCCAATCGGACAATCAAGATACGCAACCTACCAAATAACGCTTTTGCCCAACGCCCCCAAATGTGCTATCATAGCCCCATTTTAGTTTTGAGAATGACAATGACCACGCCCACTTATTCTGAGATTTTATCTGTTGTTGCTGATGATTTTGCCGTCATGGACAAGCAGGTTTTTGGTTCGCTAAATTCCAAAGTTCAGCTCATCATGAAAGTATCCGACCACGTCATCAACGCAGGCGGTAAGCGTATGCGACCTTTGATGACCCTGCTCATCTCACGCATGATAAAGGACGAGCAGTACCAGCCAAGCCTAGAACTTGGGGCGATTACTGAGATGCTCCACACCGCCACGCTCGTGCATGATGATGTGATTGATGAATCTGGCATGAGACGGGGGCGACCGACCGCCAATGCCACTTGGAACAACGCCACGGCTGTACTGGTGGGTGACTATCTTATCGCTCGCTCGTTTAACCTTTTGACAGGGTTTGGCGATATGACGCTATTAAAACTGTTCTCGGATGGGACGTGCGACATTGCCGAAGGCGAAGTTTTGCAACTGCAACATCAGCACAACATTGAAACGACCGAAAGCGACTATCTACAAATCATTGATGGCAAGACTTCACGGCTTTTTATGATGGCGTGTGTGGGTTCGGCTCTACTGCATGGCAAGCATGATGATAAGGAATTGCTTGCCAATTTGTCCGATTTTGGGCAACATTTTGGCAATGCCTTTCAGATGATTGATGACGTGCTGGATTTTATGGGCGACAGCCAAACAATGGGCAAAAATCTAGGCGATGACCTAGCCGAGGGTAAGCCGACCCTGCCGATTATCAAAACTTTAGAAATCCTAAAACAGTCTAATAGCGATGACTATGACAAGTTAAGAATCGCCGTACAAACAGGCAAAACAGACAATGCCGAGACGCTGATTGGCTTGGTGAAATCATCAGGGGCGTTGGAATACTGTAAAAATCGGGCGTTGGACGAAACTCGCCTTGCCCAAACGGCTCTCATGAAACTGCCTGATAACAAATACCGCCATGCGTTGTATCAATTGACCCAATTGGCGAGTGCTAGGCTTGTGTGATTTTTTTTAAAACCACTGTTATTTAATGGTGGTTTTTTTATGATTGGGTGTTTTTGGTAAATAACCAATATTGATGATTGTGGGTTATTTTTAAAATCTTTTGCGTGTCTTTTTGATAAATTTCATAATCACCATTTAAAATAACAGTATGGATAATGTTGTCATCTAAATCTTTAGGTAGTGGTGAGCAAGCCATTTCAGTTGTTGGTAGGCTACCTTGAATTTTTATGCCCGTCTTGGTGAGTACAAATTCACCATCCATGCTGTTGCAATTATTGGGCATGTATATCCAATGATTGTCTAATTCTACACTTTTTTCAAAAATCAATATAAAATCATCTTTTTTAACAATCGGCAAATTTAGGCTGTTAAAATTTATATCACTTACTACAATCAGTCACCACTTATTGGATATATTTTCATAAGTTAACGCTAATTTTTGCCAATCACTAGATTTTAGGGAGCTTAATAATTCATCATTGGTTGGTAATGCTGGCGGTGGTTTGTTGTTATCTTTGTTGCCATTGGTGATATTGACATCATGTTCAATCGTGTTTTTGGAATTTTGATTGTGATTGGTGCAGGCAGAAAGTAACATTATGAATAAAAGAATAGAAATTTTTATGTTTATCATGCTGTGTCCTTGTCAAGTTTGATGCTTTATTATCACACATCATATTGATGATTTCAAATGGAGAATTGGATAAAAGGGCGGACATCTTGGTTAATTTGATGAACAACCCTTCACGCCACTTGACAAACGCCCAATCATGGTTATAATATCACGGCAATTTGTAACAAAATATTTCATCCATGATTTTTCTAATCTCTGCCATTTGTGCCAGTGTGTTGGTGTCTATTTTTTTAAAAGTGGCACGCCGTCAAGATATTGATATTGCCCAAGCCATTTTGATGAATTATATCACCGCCATTATTTTATGTATTTTTTTATTAAAGCCCAGTGTTAATATTGGCGACATCATGGCAAATGGGGCATTTATCGTCATCGCCTTGGGCGTGCTGTTGCCGAGCGTATTTATCATCATGGCAAAGGCGGTGCAATTAGTCGGCATTGCCAAATCGGACGTGGCACAACGTTTGGCGTTATTTTTGCCGATATTGGCGTCATTTACCATTTTTGGCGAAAGTCTAACGCTTGCCAAAGGCGTGGGTATTATATTGGCCTTTTCATCACTCATTGCCCTAACTTATAAGCCCAATCCAAAAAACAGCCACGCCAAAACGGATAATTCATTAAATATCAAAAACACCGCCCTGATATTAGGCGGGGTATGGGCAGGCTATGGCGTGATTGATATTTTATTTAAACAAATGGCAAAATTGGGCAATGCATTTCCTAATACGCTACTGATTAGTTTTATATTGGCATTTGTCTTATTGTTTATTTATCTAATAATCAATAAAACCAAATGGCAGGGTAAAAGTTTGATTAGTGGGATTTTGCTTGGGGCATTAAACTTTTTTAATATTTTATTTTATATCAAAGCACATCAAGCCTATAAAGATGACCCAACCTTGGTATTTGCCGGCATGAATATCGGCGTGATATGCTTGGGAGCGGTTGTGGGGTTATTTATTTTTAAAGAAAAAATCTCAAAAATCAACGGCATGGGAATTGTCTTGGGCGTGTGTGCGGTGTGGTGTTTGTTTTATTTGTCTTGATTGAAATAATTTTAAATATCCCATTTTCAACTTTATGCAAGTGATTGATTTATCAAGGGCGAATGTCATTCGCCCCTACAATCCAAAAATAATTTCCTAATAATCAATAAGTTGTTATTTTAAATGGAGATTGAAGTCTTAAATAATAAAAATCATTGGGTGCGTGCGTTTACGCACCTTTTTATGTATAATCATTTAACTTCAAAATACACCCATTGGCAGTAAGGTGCGTATTACGCACCGATAAGATTTTTCATTTAAAAGGTGCGTGGTACGCACCTTACCATACGACTACCATACGACAAATAATTTTAAATTTAGCATTGGTGTAAATTGGGGTTAATTGACTATAATATGGATAGATTTTAACCAAAAAATACGGCATAACAACACTGCACATTACCGATAAATTTACCACAAACTTTTGCCGAATTTGCCAAAATCTATTATAATATCCGACCATTTGCCCGAAGAATTTAGATTATGAGCCAACTAAACCCCCGCCAACAAGAAGCCCTAGCCCATGTTTCAGGCCCCTTGCTCGTTCTGGCAGGGGCAGGGTCGGGTAAGACATCGGTCATTACCCAAAAAATCGCTCATCTTATCCAAAACTGCAACACGCCTGCCGAGCGTATCACGGCAATGACCTTTACCAATAAGGCGGCAAGGGAGATGAAAGAGCGTGTCAAAAAGCTCCTGCCAAGCGAGAAAACTCGTGGGCTGACGGTGTCTACGTTTCACCAGTTTGGCTTGCAGTTTTTGCGGTATGAACTCATTCACACGCCATTAAAGGGTAATTTTAGCATCATGGACGCTGACGACAGCAAACGCCTGCTTGCCGAGCTAATGGTGCGTGATAACCTATCAGGGGCGGAGCGTGCGGACATGGTGGGTAAGGCGATTAAGATGATTAGCGACTGGAAAAATGACCTAGTCGCCCCCGAAGATGCCGAGCGGACACTGACCGACCCCGAAGATGTGATTTTTGCTCACCTGTATGGACTCTATGAGCGGAATTTGCGAGCGTATAATGCGGTGGATTTTGATGATTTGATTGTCCTGCCTGCTCGCATTTTAAAAGAAAATGAGCGAGTGCGTGAAAAATGGCAAAACCGCATTCGCTATCTGCTCGTGGACGAGTATCAAGACACCAACACCGCCCAATATGAGCTTATCAAGCTACTGGTGGGTATTCGGGCAAGGTTTACGGTGGTGGGCGATGATGACCAATCTATCTATGCGTGGCGTGGGGCAAAGCCTGAAAACATGGCGTTATTAAAGCAGGATTTCCCCAATTTGCACGTTGTCAAGTTAGAACAAAACTACCGCTCGACCAACCGCATACTGGCGTCTGCCAATGCTGTGATTACCAATAATGAGCATATTTTTGAAAAATCGCTGTGGTCGGACAAAGGGCATGGTGAATTAATCCGTGTGTTAAGCTCGCCCGATGATGGGGTGGAAGCGGAACGGGTGGCAAAAGAGATAGTAACGCACCGCCTAAGACATAACAACTCATGGGAGCAGTATGCTGTGCTGTATCGCTCTAACTTTCAGGCTCGGGTGCTAGAAGCCGAACTGCGTTCATTGCAAGTGCCGTATAAGCTCTCGGGCGGTACGTCATTTTTTGCTCGCACCGAGATTAAGGACGTCATGAGTTATTTGCGGATTATTCTAAATCCTGATGATGATGCGGCATTTTTGCGGATTATCAACACGCCCAAGCGTGGCATGGGTTCGGCAACCCTAGAAAAGCTCGGACTGTTCGCCCAAGAACACAGCCTATCGCTACTGTCCGCCTGCTCTCATGCAGGGCTAAAATCGGCGGTGGGGGCAAAGGCAGGGGCGACCCTTGCCAGTTTTGGGGAGTTCATCGAACATTATACCCGTGAGCTTTATGATAACCCCGACCCCATGCCACTGGTGCGTCAGATGATTATGGAGACGGGGTATATTGACTACATCAAAGAAGACAGCAAAACGCCCCAACAAGAAAAAAACCGCCTTGACAACATCGAATCCTTGTACTCGTCCATTCATGCACTCATTGACCGTGCCGAAGATGATGATGAAAAAAGCATTGAAGCGGTGATTCGTAAGCTTGTGCTACTAGACATGCTAGAACAACAGCAAGAAGAAGAAAATACCAACAAAGTTAATCTCATGACCCTGCACGCGGCTAAGGGGCTTGAATTTGATTTTGTGTATATCATTGGGGTCGAAGAAGACATCTTGCCACACCGTAACTCTATCGTCTCGGAGACGGTCGAAGAAGAACGCCGTCTCATGTATGTGGGTATCACACGGGCAAGGCATGAGCTGACCTTGATGTACGCCCAAAAACGCAGGGCGGGCAAAGAGTATCGCCAGACCACGCCGTCACGCTTTTTGGACGAATTGCCAAGCGACCACATTGATTATCCTGCCAAACGCCAAAAATCTGCCGACCCGAACAAGGTTGCCACAGACTATTTGGCAAACATTCAAGCAATGCTTGCCGCCAAACGTAAAGGCTAATCGTTTATCATTTTACCTATCGTTAATCTATTTATAAAAATCTGAGTATGTCATGTATCCATTTTTACGCCTAACCCAAAACATCATCAGTAGTGCAACCGCTTACCACAAAAGCAAAAAGTCAGGCACGGTGCTTGGTCTGACTGACACGACCGAGTATCGCTTTACCGCCAATGTGAATGACATTGATAACTTCTTTGAGATGAACAATGGGCGGATTTTGACGTTGTTTGACCTAGGGCGTAATGACTTTGCCATTCGCACAGGTCTGGGTAAAAAACTTGTACAAAAGCGGTGGGGCTTGGTGGTGGCAGGCAGTACCATTCAGTATCGTAAACGGGTGCGACTCTTTGATAAAGTGCTGATGAAAACTCGGGTATGTGCCATCGATGATAAGTGGTTCTACATGGAGCAGACGATGTGGGTTAAGGGCAAATGTACTTGTCATGCACTGCTTCGTACGGCAGTGACTAACTTTATGACGGGCAAGCCCATACCGACCGCACAGGTGTTGTCATCGCTTGGCTATGATGGGGTGAGCCTACCGCCTGATGAATGGGTGCAAGCGTGGATAGATGCGGACAAACAGCGACCGTTTCCGCATTAAATATCAGCAAACCTTTTAAAAGGCTTTATAAAACATATACACCCAAGAAACTTTAAAATTACTACAAATGCAATAAATCTCTTTCCAAACTAAAAATAAACCCTTATAAGTATTGGGGTTGAAGTTTTTAAAAATCCATAAAAATCAGGGTTTGGAAAGAAGTCTAATGATGTCTGGACGTAGGGGCGTGCTGAGCACGCCTTGTATAGTAATATCAAGTTGGTTGGGTGTAATACATAAAAGGGGATAGATTATATCCCCTTTTTATATAGATTAAAATCGCCCTACTCATTTATCGCTTGGTTTGCCGTTATTATCCATGTCTTCATCAAGATAATCTTCATCAAAGTAATCTTCATAAAGCTCATCGCTATAATCTTCATAATCATAGTCATCATAACCATAATCGTCATCACTGGCACTGCCCAAGGCATAACGAGAATAATGCTCCATAAACGGTGGCTTCTCGCCCGTCTCTTTGAATCTGGCTCGTAGGGCATCTTGATAGGCAAAGAGATTGACGCTGTTGTTGGCATTGGGCGTTTGACTGGCAGATGGCAGGCGAGCAAACTCATTGATGTGTTTGGCGTTTTGAAAGATTTGGGTAAAGACATCCACAAACAGCGGTTCACTGCCAGTCACGCCTGCCTTGTCCATGTATCTGGCTCCGACCGTGTCATCGCTGAGATAGTGACGCTGATGTACCCAAGCGATTTTGCCGTGTGAGACACCATAATGCGTGGCAGGGGCGTATTTGGAGACAGGGCGGTCTTCTTGGGGCGTGTCATCGGTACTGTGTAGCTCGCCATAGTAGCTCTCGATTTGCCGTTGCAGATACAAAAATAGCCCACGCATGAGCAGCTCGCTATTAACCACAAAGTCATCACGGCTCTCGTCAGCGGCGTCCGTCTCTGCTTCTATCTCTGTCTGGGCGGTGTCGCTGTCGGCATTTATCACATGAATCACGCTCTCACCGTCAATAATCTCACGCTCATAAAAATCGGGCATTTGCTGAGTGAGTGTTGGATATTTGGCGGTCATCTCTTGGTAGAGTGTGTCAGCAAAGACATAGTCGCTGTACGCTTTGGCAGAGTCTTTGACGTTATTTTTGATGATGGTGGGCGTGTTTTGGATAAGAGTTAGTTTATCGGCAGGCAGGTTATTGGTGATAAATGGCAACTGGCGAAGCTCATCTGCCCCTGCCATGACAAAGCCGTCTTGGGGCAGTGCCATAAAGCTCTCTTTTTTGGCGTTTAGGTAGGCTTTGACCAAATCACGGGTAAAGCTCTCGGGCAGACTGCCGTCATTGATGGGGATGTACAGCCATTTGCCTTGCCAGCTGTCGCCCAGTTTGGCATCAAGCAGTTCGCTGTTTAGTAGAGCAAAGTTATCTGCCCACAGATAAATACCCCCTGCTTTTAGGTCGATGTATAAGGGCTGATTGATGGACATGTGCAGGTTTTTGGCGGTGTAGTCTAGCATGGGTAAGGCGGTAAACTTGCCTTGTAGGGGCTGATAACTGCCGACCACACGCACGCCAGATGGGGTGATGAGATATTCGTGCAATAGCTCGGCTTTTTTGGCGTCTAGGGGTGTGGCAGGGCGGGCAGATGGCTCGCTGGTCTGAGTGTCTAGGTGAGTGCTGACGGCATGGATGAATGCCTGCTCTTGCTCATCAGGGGTCAGCTGTCCGCTTTGTTCATAAAAATTTTCAAAGTCAAAAGGCTGATAGGCAGACGCTTGTTCTTGTTCATCACGGCATGCCAAAAAGTCGTCTTTGATTTTGGTGCGATGGGCTTGGTATTTGTCATCGCTGATGGGCAGATTGTCCGTCTCGGCAGTTCGAAGTAGGCGAACATAAGCATGGTCATGCACCGCTTCGCAGTCATCAGCTGGCGTGCTGTCGGTGACGTCTTTTAGGGCGTGAAGGCGGATGTCGTTAGAGACGTAGGCATTTGTCTCGTAGCTAAATGATGAGCGAAGTTGTGATTTGACCGCTTTGGCTAGGACTTCTTTGGCGTGATGGTCGTGGCTTGTGGTGGCAGACTGTGGGGCTTGCGTGGTGGCACAGGCGGTCATCAGACAGCTAGCGACAGCCAAACTTAGTGTGCGATAAGGTAGTGTTTTCATGGTTTTCCTTAATGAGTGTATTAATCGGGATAAATCCCAATCTTGGCTGATGACAAGGTATTGATTTGTAAAGTTAAATAGTTAAAGATAAATTTATCAGTATGGCAATGCTAGTTTTTAGTAATTTTACCGATTTTATCCATTTTGATAATCAATTTAATTTACCAATCAATTTAATTTAATTTAATGTAATTTAATCAAATCAAGCCAAGAACGGGGCAAGCCTTTTAAATGGTTATCTTGCTTCTTCTGTCGCTATTGCCGCTTCGGCTGCTGCGCAGGCTGTATCGCCTTCGCATTCGTGGTCATCTGATGGGCTTGACTCATAATCATAACCATAGCGTGCCATGAGTGCTTCATATTGCTGGTCGTTTTCTTTTTTGGCTTGCTTGATGAGTGCCACGCCGTCCACGGCGGTCGTTTTGGTAAAGGCGTCTTTAAATTGGCGTGCCAAAGCGTGTTTGTCAAACAGCCCCTTGTCATAGCGGACTTGGTTTAGGCTTTGGGTGGTCATGCCACTGATGTGTTCGTCCAGACTGCTTAGGGTCTGGGTGGCGATGATGTTGCCTTGGCGGTCAAGATAGACATAGCTGGTCGTGTTCAAGGCAAAAGGCAATATTCCTTCAACCGCCCCGAACAGTCCGCCCACGTCATCCGTGCGATAACTGCTGTTTAGAATGGTAAAGTTATCAATGATGGATTTGACGGTGTTTGGCGTGCTGATGGGGTTGCTGTCAGTGTCGGTGTGGTCGCTGACTTTGTCGGCATAATGCTCGGGGTGCTTGTCCACATAAGCATGCAAATCACGCCCGACGTGCTTGGCGATGATGGCGTAGGCTTTGCCCATTTCTTTGACACCAAACTCAACCTTGATGGCACGACTTGCCCCGACTTCTTTGGCAAAGACGTCTTGGCTGATGTCCATGGGCGTAAACTTCTCGCCATTTAGTCCGTCCATGCTTGCGATGATGCCGTCAGTGATTGCCGTATAAATTATGTCAGTAGGTATCTGTTTTTGTAGTTCATCAGGCAGGGCAAAGGACATCAGGCCGTCTGGCACGTCTTTGGGTAGGGGGGCGTGCTTGGGACTGATGAGTGCGACCAATGGCAGGACGGCTGAGACATCGGCGGTCAGCTCGCCTTTGGCGTGGTCGGCACGCACAGGCAGTTGCATGGAATAAGTGGCGGTGGGACTGTCATAGTCAATCGACCACAAATGCTGACTGCGTTTGGCACTCGGTTCATGGTGGGAGAGACCTTGGACGCTTAGGTGCTGATATTGATATAGGTTTTGGGCGGTGACCTGTTCAGGGGTTTGGTTCATTTTAAATATCCCCCCAAGCAAGGACGACAGCCCATAATCACGGCTTTGTACGTCTGTTTTGCCCTGCTCACGCTCTTGTTCTTTCATCTCACGATAGGCACGAAGTGAGCCGAACACACCCGAGTAGGGGTCATGGCTTTCATAATAATCATCGTCATCCATGGCAGACTCTACTAACGGTTCATAGCATGATATATATTCTTCATGAACTGCATTAAATTCATCGGCATGCTTGATGTAGTCTTTTCCCGACTGAATCAAAGCCTGATTTTGAGTGGTGGCATGAGTGGCACATTCTTTGGCACTTGCCTGTTGTTGTAACTCTTGCTGGGTTGTTTGGTTGGAGATGTAATGATAAGGATGAAGTGCTTGTGTTTCGCCAGTAACAGCATGAGTGCAAGCATTTACAGAAGTTATCAATGAATATAACTCATCGACATGATTTGTAATATCATCAGCTGTTTTGATGTGCTTGGCGGTGTTTATGGCACCCTGTTTAAAAGTGGTGGCACAGGCTTGTAGTTGGCGGATGTCTTGTTTTTGGTAGCCTTGGGCGGTGGCAAGCAAGGCATTGGCTTTTGCTTGAAAAGAGCGGTCAAAGTCATTGATGTACTTTTTAAAGGCTTGTTGGTCAAAACGCCCAGTATCTTTGACAAAATCACCCATGTTTATGTAGGCAGACGTAAATGCATGGCTTTCTAGCTCATATGCCAACATTCTAATCTCATCTGACACCGCTTGATATTCTTCGCTCATGCCGACTACACGGGTTACGGTATCGGGGGTGAGTCTATGTTGTTCGTCATCATAGCGTAGATAAGGTAAGTCGCCAAGCTCGCCATCATCCCCCAAATAGTCGCTGATGGTCATATAAGGTTCGCTTGTGTCATCGTCAGTCTTGTGAGCCTTGTCCTTATAATCCATGACCTTGATAAAGGTGGTAAAGGCACTGTCTGAGTCTTTGTCAATCTCGCTGACCGCTAGGGGCTTGACGGCATAATGATAAGTGGACACCGCATAACGCTCGGCATTCATGTGCTGACGTAGTGCCGTGACTAGGTCGTGCTGTGCCAGTTTGGATGGTGACAGGCTTTTGTCAATGTGCGTGATGTTATGGGCAGGCGTGGGTGTGGTGCTGTGCGTGCTGGGGGCAGACTGGCAAGCAGAGAGTAATACACCTGCCATGGCTAGGCTTAGTGCTTTGGGGAATGGCTTAGATATTTTGGGTATTTTGGGCATAACGTATCCTTGGGTGAGTTATTGATACTTTTAATCTAAATGATAAGTGGATTAGATTATACACAAATTTTACCATTTTTAAATTGGTTTTTGTGTTTTCTATGTTTTTTCCATAAAAAATTCATGGATTTGGGTTGGGTGCATTAACCAACTGCAAAACACCACCCCAGACAACCCAAATAAAACGCCCCCAAACCTAAATTTGAGGACGTAAGATAAAACACAAATAAAGCCAAGCTTAAATAATTGTCGTACCACTCTCTGTGGTGAGGGTCTTAAATTCCTCCATTAGTGCCAAAGACACATCAAGTGCTTTGTTAAAGCCGTCAATGTCTGTATGAGTGGCAGTTTTACTTGACTTGAATAGACCAAGTAGCTCTGTGGCACTAATGCTACCGCCATCAGCAAAGCTGATATTGATGTCAGCATTATCGCCTCCTGTAAAGAAGTCTTTGATGGTCAGCTCATCAGTGCTTCCAGATACTTTTAGGATAAGGTCATTATTCATCTTGGTAAGACCTCTGCCAACTTGGTTAAAGCTTATGCCATCAAAGTAGATGTTGTCATAGCCACCGCCTGTATTAACGATGGTATCTTTGCCAAAGCCTTTGGTGAAGTAGTATAGGTCATTGCCACTGCCACCGATAAGTCTGTCATTACCACTGCCACCGATGAGAATGTCATGTCCTGCTTTACCATCTAAGGTGTCTGCCCCTGCTAAGCCCTGTAATTGGTCATGACCGTCTGTGCCATAAAGCTTGTTGGCACGATCATCTGCGATGATGTGATTGTCTTTTGAGATGGTTAGCGGTGCATTATCATGGACATCTGGACTTACGGCAGGTGGCAGAGCTGATTCATCAGACTTTGTTGGTACTTCTTTGCCAAAAAGCTCATAGATTCTCTTGTAATCAATCTGACCGCCTGTCTCAAACTTGATGGTCTCGATAACGCTGTCGGCACTGCCAAAGAAGTCTTTTAGTGTTACTTGATTGGTGGTGCTACCGTTTACTCGCAGTATCAAATCATTGCCTGACATCAAAAGAGTGGAACCTACCTGATTAAAGGTAATACCATTACCAAACACCAACGTGTCATTACCACCTTTATCAATGATGGTGTCAATGCCTTTTGTGTAGACAAAAGTATTATCGGCGGTTGTGCCTCTTAGGGTGTCATTGCCTTGGGTGTCTTTGATGGTATCACCAATGGCAACAGGGGCCAATGGAGATGTCTCTGTGGGCTTATCCACTGTGGCACCAGCAATGCTAAGGTTGACATACGTCCCTGCACTGTGATTAAAGCTGTCTTCGCCCCATAAGATGAATTGAAGATTGCCTGCCGCTTCTTTGGGTGGTGTGCCTGTTAAGGTGAGCGTGCTGGGGTCAAAGGAGAGCCAATCAGGTAGTGGCTCGTACTGTCCATCAGCCCCCGTGCTGGCAAGTGTGAGACGATAAGACAGCTCGCTGTCATAAGCATCCACGTCTTTAATGGTGTCTTTGTCAAAGGTGATGGATAGGGCTTTGTCAATCTCGCCTTTGATGGGTCTTGGATGTTTGTTCACCCAAGGGGTTCGGTTATTAGTCTGGGCAAATATTTTTGCCTCAAATTCGCTTTGAGATAGCGTGGTAGTATTACCGCCTTTTGTAAAGGTAATTTCATCCATGCGATTGTCAAAGCCGTCTACCTGCTCTGCAAAGTAGTCTATGAGCGTGATTTGGTCGTTTGTGCCTTTAAAGCGAATTTGGAGCATGTCATGATTGCTTGCTGTGTTGGTTACACGCACAAACATCGCCTCTGACAAATCATAGCCATGAATCGCCAAAGTGTCTTTACTCTCTAAGCTGTCATTGCTTAGGATGGTATCACGCCCACCGCCTTTTTGATAGATGATGGTGTCATTACCTGCTAGGGCATTAACAAAGTTGTCTTTGTTGTTTAGTGTGATGATGTTATCTAGGTCATTACCAAGGGCTTTTGTTGCCTCGCCTTTTAAGATGAGGTTTTCTACATTGTCAAAGAGCTGATGATAAGAACCTGTTTTAATGGGATTACCAAACTCGTCAAAGTTATAGAAAGAACGGTCAATGTGTTGCTCCACGGTGTCTATACCGCCATCGAACTGCTCTACAACGTTGTCAAACTCATTATCAACGACATAGTAGTCGTCGCCATGACCGCCATCCATGAGGTCGGCACCCATGCCACCGTCAATCACATTATCTGTCTCATTACCGATGATGTGATTGTCAAGTTCGTTGCCTGTGGCATGAGTGGCATTTGAGCCTGCTTCTAGAATTAAACGCTCCACATTTTTGACAAGCGTATAATCAACTTGGCTAATGATGGTGTCATAACCTTTGTTAGGCAGTTCTATGATGACGTCTAAGGCGTTGTCTACATGATAGGTATCAGCACCCAAACCCCCAATCATGGTATCAGCACCCAAACCCCCATCTAGAGTATCGTCGCCATGACCGCCATCTAAGCGGTTGAATTTCTCGTTGCCAATGAGAATGTTGTCTAGGTCATTACCGATAGCAACGATGGCATCTCCAATCAAGGTTAGATTTTCAACATGTTCTGATAATGTGTAGTCGCTACTTGCAATGACACTATCGTAACCTTCGCCAGTTTTCTCTATGATAATATCTAGGGTGTTATCTACATAATAAGTGTCATCACCTAGACCGCCAATCATGGTATCTATTCCTGCTCTTCCATCTAGGATGTTGTTAAAGGTGTTTCCAGTTAGGATATTGTTTAGATTATTTCCTGTTGCAGTGATGGCCTGTTGATTATTGGTTAGAGTGAGATTCTCTACGTTTTGAGTTAAAGTGTGGTCAATTTCACTGATGACAATATCCTCACCCTCTTCGGCATTCTCAATAACTTCATCTCCTGATTCATTGACATGGTAGGTATCATTGTCAGCACCACCAAGTAGGCGGTCTGCACCCAAGCCGCCATCTAGAATGTCATTGCCACTACCACCATCTAAAGTGTCATCGCCTGCGTTGCCATAGAGTGTGTCGTTACCTTCCTTGCCTTCCAATACATCAGGTTGGTTGTCATAGCCATAAATCTTGTCATCACCAATGGTTGCTTGACGAACCTTATCAAGAAGATATTCAATATCCCAAATTGCCCCACCAGCAAATTGAATCTGGTCAATGCGGTAATCAGCCGCCCCATTGCTGTCAAAGAAATCTTTAGCTGTAATACTATCCTCACTTGAATACTGAAGGATTAAATGACCATCCTCTCTTTTTGCTTGAACTTGATTGGGATTAATGTCTTGGGTAAAATAAATGGTGTCCAATTTAGAGAAGCTCTCATCACAATTAAGAATCATATCTTTTCCATCACCCAAAGAAAAGACATAAGTATCACTGCCTATACCACCTTGTAGCTCATCATCACCTTTGCCACCAATAATGACATCATTACCACCTTGAGTATTTACCACATCATTTTGGTCTGTGGCTACAATAATATCATTAGACTTCTTTCCAAACCCCGATTTTTGTGGATTTTTAAAAACTTCAACCCCAATACTTATAAGGGTTTATTTTTAGTTTGGAAAGAGATTTATTATAAATGGTTGCGTTATCTTTTTCTAACAATAGGGCGGTCAAGTTCTCCAATTCGGTTTCTTTAACAAACCAAGAAAACTGCTGCAACCAATCATTATAAAGCTGGCTGTGATTGATATCCAAATATTTAATGGTAAAATCAAGCTCGTTAATTAAATTTTCGCCATAATCAGCATCTTTCTTGTAAATATCAACCAATCTTTTGATAAGTAATGAAAAGTCAGCTTGATAGACTTTTTCGGTTACGCCTTTATAGATATGCTCATTGATTTTAAAGTCAATCATTTGCACCCATGATTTATGATGGGTTTGGGTTAATAGTCCAGCGTGTAAACTTTTTAATGTATCTTGATAAGCGTTTTCCAACACACCTTTTGCAAAACGATTTAATCCTACATTTCGCCACTCTTGCTCTTTACCCCACAAGGCTTTTAGCACCCCTAATTGTTGCAGGTTAATCCGCCCTTCTACGGGTACGCCCTTAGCCTCATTGGTTTTCCCCGTCCAATGAATTAAAATCTGTTCGGCAATGGCGGATTGATTTTCAAACGTAGCAGTATTAAATTGAGCGATTAAGCTTTTTAGCTGACCTGTGGTATCCTCACTGATGGCGTGGTGCAAGAATTTGACTGTGCCATACCCCAACAAGTTTGGCAACGCTTTGACTTCATCGGAAATACCAACATCATCTTCATTGACCTGCCACTTGGTATTAGAGATATTAACTTGAAATAATAAGGTTTTTGCGATGCCTTGCTTGGGTATTATGGTATTTATTGTTGCATTGTTTTGTATTTGTGATGTAGTAATCGTTTGATTGAGCACACCTTGATAAGTATGCAAAACTTGATTGTCATCAACTGTATTTTCGTACTGCTTACTCAATCCTATATCAATAATGCCATGCTCTTCTAAAGTTTTTAATTCATCAGACTGAGAAATGCCATCTTGATTTTTATCCTGCCAAATTTTTAGATGTTTATACATTTCATCATCAGTAGAAATAAGCCCATCTTGATTATTATCGTATTGAGCCAAAGCAATAAAACCATTCCTTGCTTTATTACTTGTGCCTTGAATTAATGTATCAGTGCCAAATAGCTCACCACCATTATCTATTCTCCCATTGTTATTTAGATCTAGCACCACAAAACCATCATCGCCATTTACCCAAGAAGTTTGTTCTGCAAAGCGGTTGCCATCTAAGTCAAAGTTTACGCCACGACTTAGATGAATGGTGTCTATTTTTCCATTATGGTTTAAGTCTAGAACAAGAGGATCAGAAAGTGCAGGCGGATTTTTGGGTGGTGCAAACGGTGGTAAGTTCACAGGCGGATTACCCAAAAACGGCTGATAACCAACCAAAGAAGGCAATGGTAAAAATCCTGTAAATGGGTGCTGTATCTGCGTTCCAAAAGGATCGGGGCCATCCATATAATCTTGATTGTCAGAATCCTTATAGACAGTTACATAAAACTTAATACCCAAATTACCACTTGTCAGACCTTCGGTATTAAGCTGATTTTTATAAACAAAGTTATTATCCCCATTAACAATATAGCGAATGTAATTCTCGCTTCGCTCAACTTCTTGCAACCTATCTGCACTGGTGTCATTTAGGATGTAGCCTTGCTGACTAAAATCCAAAATATCAGGCTTGTCTAAAGTATCAGACTTAATAAAAACATTTGCACCATTTAATTGCTTGCCTTTGAAGAATAAAAAGCCCCTACCATCGCTGTCTTTGACAACTGCTTTTTGGGTAATATTATAATAATCTTCGCCTTCGCCACTCTCTAGCCTACCGCCACCAATCAAAATGTCGTCGCCTGATTCGCCATAAAGAACATCGCTGTCTCCATTGCCACTGTCCAGGTAATCATTGCCTGTACCACCGTAGAGAATATCATTACCGCCTTGACCAAGCAGGGTATCATTACCTTCGCCACCGTACAAAATATCATCGCCATGATAAGCACTGTCTATATCAAGCGCATCGCCATTTAAAATATCATCTCCAGCACCACCATACAAGGTGTCTTGACCGCCTTGACCAAAAATCCTATCAACACCTTCGCCACCATACAGCACATCATTCCCATGGTAGCGTCCATCCAATTCTTTTTTATCGCCTACTAAAAAATCGTCGCCTTCGCCACCATCGATATGGTCATTGCCACCGCTTCCAAGAATGCTATCATTGCCCTGACCACCCTCAAGATAGTCACCCCCATGATATTGACCATCTACTGCTTCATGATCTCCATCTAAATAATCATTACCCTCACCACCATAGAGCTTATCTTGACCACCTTGACCCCACAAACTATCATTGCCCGCACCCCCAAAAAGAATATCATTACCATGATATTCGTCACTCATAAGGCTATTATCGCCCATCAATTTATCATTACCTTCACCACCATATAAGATATCATTACCACCATCTCCCCAAAGTCGGTCATTACCTTTACCTCCATCTAAGGCATCATCGCCATGATATTGTCCGTCTAAATCAGACGAATCACCTTGTAATTCGTCATCGCCTTCACCGCCATACAAAGTATCATTACCACCATCACCCCGTAGTTTGTCATTACCAATACCACCATCTAAAATATCATTACCATGATATTGTCCATCAAGATCTTTGTAATCACCTTGTAATTTATCATCTCCTTCACTTCCATATAAACGGTCATGACCACCATTGCCAACCAATATATCATCGCCAACTCCTCCATCTAAATAATCATCTCCAAATCGCTCAAATGGAGTGCCAGTTGGATAATCACCAGTATTTCTTAGCAATGATAAATCACCATTTAATACATCATTGCCAACACCACCATAGAGTTTATCATGCTCTAAACCACCACTAATCCTGTCCTTACCTGCACCGCCCACTAAAATATCTAAACCATCGCCACCAACAAGCTCATCATCTCCTTCTCCACCGTCTAATAAGTCATTACCAGATAAACCATATAAAGCATCATTTCCTTGCTCACCATATAAACTATCTGTATCTGATGAACCCACAACAACATCATTGCCTACACCTGCATAAACAATATCTGCTCCTGCATAGCTCTCACCATGATTTGTCAAAGCATACACATTGTAAAAGAAATTCACAGGTCTATTATTTTTTGCTGTTGCCCAATAGTAACTATTTACACTTGGAAGTAAATGATAACTATCTCCAAAATAATAACTTGGACTATGACTTATTTCAGCAAGAGAATCGTATTTAATGTTCTTAAAAAATAAATTACTATACGCTCTTTGATGAGCTAATAAATTAGCTTTATCATCGGCTTTTTGTTGCTCTTCCGTCTTTAAGTGATTAATAATATCGTAATAAGCACCATTCATTGGTGATGATGAAAAAATAATATCATCCCCAGCTCCTGCGTAAATTTTATCTGAACCTTCTCCTGTAAATACTACATCATTGTCATCTGCTGAACCTTCATTTACACCCGCATAAACCACATCGTCTCCATCTCCTGTATTAACCACATCATTGCCTGCTCCTGCAATCACAACATCATTATTGATTGTAGTTACAACAAAGTCATTCCCTGCATAAGATGCAACATACTGATGACCCCCTATAAGGTTATTGTCATCTGTACCTAAGGTATAGCCTGTACTATCTAGTTGCTCTGCTTTTTCACCCAAACCAGTCAAATTTAGCCCTAAATCCCCTTGTTTCCACTGCGAAATGGTAATACTCTTTGTTATATCACTCTTTGATGTGATATATACACTATAATAGCCTTCCGTATTTTCTTGTGTTTTTGAAACCGTAATCACATAGTCTTGATGTGATGTTTCCCAACTACCATCTGTAACTTTTTTAGTCGCTTTTAAAGTTAAATAGTTAATCTTGATTACACCACTACCGTCTTGGTCGTAAATCGTGTCGTGTCCAAAATCGCCGATAAAATCGTACGTTTCATTGCCACTTTCATCAATTAAAGTGTCATTGCCTTCACCGCCGTTTAGGGTGTCGTTGCCAAGTCCACCAATCAAAGTATCATTAGCTTGTTCACCATATAAACGGTCATTACCTTCACCACCAAACAAAATATCTTGATACTGGCTACCAATAATACTATCCGCTCCTTTATCGCCATATGCAACCACACCTTTTTTAGATGTCTTGGCACTTAAAATGTCATCTTCTTCTGTGCCTGCAAGTTGATTATCTTTTTCAATTTGCGTTTTAATATATTTAAAATCTATCGCACCTTTACTTTGCTCTATAGTATCCTTATACGCTAAAAGCAATGGTTGAAGACTGCCTTGCTCTCCCCAAGCTGTAAATTGATTTAAAACATCTGCAAACCCTTTAATAACATCGTTATATTGCTTATTCAACCAATCCTTATTATTCTCGAAGAGTTCTTTAAAATTTTGTTTTGTAATATCAATAAGTTCATTAAAATCAGTATCTCGAACTTTTTGATAAAGCTCATAAACACCATACAGAGTTGCTGCCACACCCGCCACAGCAAGAGCAACTAATGCAGCTTCTGCACCAACAACGCCTGCCGCAGCCATCGCCGCTAAGCCAGCAATAACCACATAGCCCACAACAATGCTTAGAACCATCCCCTGCCCATACTCGGCAATATCATCCCTAAATTTATCCCAATTCCCCGTTTTCCATCCTTCAATAAAGCTATCATAGATATGATTTAAAAAATCAGTTACATTGGCGGCAGTATTAAATCTTTGGGAAAAATTCGCCTCTTTTATCAATCTTTTTGCAAATTCAAGATTGATATCCTTAATATTTTGTATTTCTGCCAAACCATCAAAACCAGAACCAAAACCATTCTTTACAATCGTATCTTGCAATATACTAACATTTTGCAAATGTTTTACTGCTTCATTTTTGATTTCTTGTGGAACATTTGGATTTTTGACAATCTTATCTGCCAAAAATTCTTTATTAGGGTCATCATCAGCCATTTCTTGAAATTGTTTAATGACTGTTTTGGTTACGATGAGATGGGCTTTATCAGCTTCATCATAAACCATTTACCCCAATGCTCTACGCATAATATTTGTATCATTTTTTGCTAAGGCTTCTTTAATGCTATTTATGGTGATTTGAGAATAGGGCACATCATAGACTTTTGAACTTAAGTCAATTTTGGCAATTGCTTTGTTAAAGTCTTCTTTAACAACAGTTTCATTGCTAACCATAGAAGTTCTGTTATAGGATTTTTCATAGGTTTGTAAAACCTTGACAGCTTCCGAATTTGAATTAAATTTATAAAATCCATTCTTATCTAATACAGCTAAATCATCTACATCTACCAATTTATTAGATAGTTTTTCATCGTAATAATCAATATCACCTTTCAAATCCATATCGCCTACTTTTAAGGCGTGAGAGACTTTTTTGTGCAAATCAAGAATTAGGTATTTTTTGGTGCTATCATCAGAATTCATGTTTAGAATTTTTTCAATAGATTCTTTTATAAATTTATTATAATCCAAATGATTATTTTCGGAGCCTTTATGCATAACAGAACCAAAGCTATCAGCTACTTTCATCATACCATTTTGACTGGCATAAAAAGATTTCATTACATCCGCCATTTCTTGATTGTTAAAAAGATTTCATTACATCCGCCATTTCTTGATTGTTAAACAGATTAATGCGATTGCTATAATCATCTTTGGTAATAAGGCTATCGCCCATCACTCTATTCAAATCATCAACTAATTTAGAGTTATTCTTAAAAAAGTCAGTTGGAAAAACATGATGAACTTGAAAGCCTAAAGTTTCGCCTGCCATTTTAAAGTTCCTAAATTAAAAAGTAAAAAATTATTGAATTATACAACGAATTAAGCCAAGTTGTTCTTTGGTAAATCCTGAATCAAGCAACGCATTAGCTAATCTGTCCGAAAAAAATAATGATTTAAGTAGTATCGGTTCATGCCATAAATCTATATCATCTGCCAAGCAAGCATGAGATAATTTAATATCATCATCTTCTGATATACCGATAAATCGTTGTTTCCATTGTGGGTTATACATACTAACCCCCAAACCTTTACTATTATCAACATCTAAATAATCTCTTTTTTCAGCAATATTGATAAAATAATAAGGCACATCAGAAAGCTGTTCTTTGGTCTCAATATCATAAATATAGACTTGACTAAAATGGGTTTTTCCTAGATTGAATTGGGAAATAACATCGTATAGTTTTTCATTAATTATTAAATATCCGTTGGTAATTCTAAAGAATATTTCGTTTTCTTTTGGTAAATTACTATAATTTATATCAGGTTCTTTAAATAATTTAACTGGCAAATGTTCTAAATATTCGTAATCGTGCCAAGTGTCATCAAAATCTAGATGTATCTTGTCTAACAACTCCAACTTACTTTCTTCCAAAGAATCTAGTGTACCATATTTTTTTCTCTTCAAGAAAAAAAATTTCTGACCCATCAAATTCAACTGTTTTCACCACAATTCCATAAGTATTCGCTATGGAAAAGCTACGATACTCATACAACCACACATAATTTGACATAACTATCTCCTAAAATTTAAATTTCTCTATTTTAAAATATTTCATAAACCAAACATTTGTTTGGTTTATGAAATAACAATTTCTACACAACCCCAATCTTCAATGACATATCGCTGTCTGCATAGACGCTCTTTGAGCGTTCAATCTGCCATTTTGGGGTTTCGCTAAAGCCTACAGTCTCGCCATCTTTTAGGGTTAGATTGGCAGTGATGATATAACTACACATACTTAGTAGAGATGTGTGTAGGGTTTGCATGGGTAGGGAGCTGTTTAGAATTTCCATCTCGTCTTTATTAAATTTGTTCATGCCTATGGTGTAGAGCTGATTGCCGTTTTCGGTTTGCCCTAAGCGGATAAAGACCCAAATCATGGCAGGTATTTCATCTTTGGATAGGTATTGAGTAGCAACTGTTTGGTAAAAGCCTTTGCTAAATACCGTCCCTGATGTATAAACCCCTGTGGCGTTCGTTTGTGATAAGGCGGTGCTGATGAGCTTGGTATATAGTTTCATCCCTTGTAGTTCGGTGTTATCTTCTTGAGTCATAACCGTTACCATAAGATGAGCCTGATGAGCCTCGGCAATCTGCACAGCATCATCACAAAAGTAATTGCCGTGAGCCTGATGTACCGCCTCATCATTAGGAATGGGGGCGGGCATTAGGGCGATGGCACATAAAAAATCTCCGACCAAGAAGGTAAGTGAACCCTCTTGTGGTTCAGGGTTGTGAATAGGAAGTTGCCAGTCTGTTTGTAAGTTTTGTAAAAACTGATGGTTGTCAAAGGTGGGGGTGGTTAATAGTACAAAGCCATTTTCTAGCATGGGGTTCTCCAAATTTTGCTAAAAATTAAAGTAAGAATGACTGTTATTCTATTCTAAATCTAACGGGTTGTAAATAAAGGTTTTTCAGTTAATAATTGCTTTGATGTAGATGTTGGTTTGGGGTTGTATCGTTGATTGGCGATTACCACTCTTGCCAATCAAACCAATTTTATGATAAAAAGTGATGACCATTTCACCACGTTGGCGGGTTTGTACGTTCCAAAGCTTGATACACTCTACAAAATGAAAAAGTGCTACGGTTTTTGTGGCAAAATTCAATTTTGTTAGCTGATGTCAAATTTAAAAAGCAATGAGCTTGCCACACCCTGCTCCACCCATTCTACCCAAGCCATGTTATAATACCACTTTTGCACGCATGACACGCCATGACCGACACCCCTCAAGACCCTATTGACACCAGCCTAGTGTTGCCCCCTGACGGGCATTGTTTTCATTGTGGCGAGAAGTTGCCCAGTGAGCCGTTTTTTACCGTGATTTTTGATAAGCCACGCCCGATGTGCTGTTTGGGTTGTCAGCTTGCCTCAGAGAGCATTGTAGAGCTTGGGTTATCACAGTATTATCTTGACCGCCGTGAGATAAGTCCGACCGCACCACTACCGCTTGCCAATTTTGACGCTTATAATCATGACGATGTCAAAGCCCAATTCGTCTATCGTGAAGACGGTGGTAGTACGGCAGAGCTGTCGGTGGCAAATTTGCGTTGTACAGCATGTACATGGCTCATTGAGACACGCCTGCGTGGTCTGGACGGGGTGCGAGCGTGTCAGGTCAATCTCACCCAACAGCGTATGCGTGTAAACTGGGATGAGAGCCGTTGCAGTATTGGCGATATTTTGGGGGCGGTGCATTCGGTCGGCTATGACGCTCGTCCGTATCGACAGGACACGCATGAAGCGATGATGAAACGCCAAAACAAGCAAATGCTTATCCGTCTGGGCGTGGCGGCGGTCGGGGCGATGCAGGCGATGATGTTTTCTATTGGGCTGTATTTTGGCGATTATTCGGGCATGGCGGACGAACATCGTCATTTTCTAAGGGCGGTGGCGTTGTTTGTTACCATGCCTGTCATTTTTTATGCAGGCGTACCATTTTTTCGTTCCGCTTATAACGCCATAAAGGCTCGGCAGGTCAATATGGACGTGCCTGTCTCTATCGCCCTTATCGTAACCTTTGGGGCAAGCCTATACGCCACGCTGACCCAATCAGGCGAGACGTATTTTGACTCAGTATCCATGTTTATTTTCTTTTTGCTCGCCGGTCGCTACATTGAGCAAAACGCACGGTTAAAAGCGTCCAACATGGCAAGCGATTTGGTCGTGATTGAGCCTGTGCTTATCAAACGGCTTGGGCATTCGGACGAACTCATTGCAGAATTTGCCAATGGTTCATTGGATAACGAACTCATCAAAGACTGGCGAAATGCTCATGCCAGCCATGACGTGGCGGACGATGGTAAAGTGCTTGCCCAAGCCCTAACGGTCGGCGATGTTATTTGGGTAGAGGCAGGGCAACAAATCGCCTGTGATGGCGTGCTGTTGTCGGAGTCTGCCACGGTGTCGCAGAGTCTTTTGACAGGCGAGAGTGATTTGATTGTCAAAAAACAAGGCGACACGTTGGCAGGTGGTTCACAAAATGACGCACAGCCTTTTGTCATGCTTGTAACCGCCCAAACGGACGACAGTCAAATGGCACTCATAGACCGCCTGATGAACCGTGCGATGAGCGAAAAACCACAAATCGCCCAAGACGCTGACCGCATGGCACGGTGGTTTGTCGCTCGGGTACTGGTATTGTCGGTACTGATTTTTGTCATTTGGCTGTTTGTGGATAAAACCCAAGCCCTATGGGCAACGGTGGCAGTACTGGTGGCGACGTGTCCGTGTGCGTTGAGCCTTGCTACGCCCATTGCCTTGACCATGGCGACCAACCGACTGGCAAGTTTGGGCTTTTTGGCGACTCGGGGGCATACCATTCAAAGCCTGTCGGAAGTCAGCCATGTGGCATTTGACAAAACAGGCACGCTCACGGTCGGGCAAGCCAACCTACTGCATGTGGATTATACCACCCATGACAAAACGCATTGGCTAAAAGTCGGGGCAAGCTTAGAAGTCGGCTCAAAGCACCCTGTGGCACGGGCTATCCTGACGTCCGCTCACGGTTTGCATTTGCCAAAAGTACAAAACGCCACGCACCACACGGCAGGGGGCGTGGAAGGCTGTGTGGACGGGGTGTGGTATCGTATCGGGCATGACGGATTTGTGTTAAATGGCGGTGGCGGTCATGTGATAGTCGAACGGCTCGATACCTTTGGGGCGAATATGTCGGTGGCGTTGTCGGTTAAGGCAGGCGAGAGTTGGGACATGGTGGCACGTTTTTATTTTAATGACGTGGTACGCACGGACGCCAAGCAGACGATAGACGACCTAAAAAAACAAGGCATTACCCCACTCATGCTAACAGGCGACCCAAGCGACAACGCCTTGACAGTCGCCCAAACGCTCGGCATAGAACACGCTTATCATGGTCTATCGCCAACCGATAAAGTCAATCATATCAAAGAGCTACAAAAAGACGGACATACCGTGCTGATGGTGGGAGACGGCATCAATGACGCCCCTGTGCTTGGTGCATCCAACGTGTCGGTGGCGATGGCGGGAGCGAGCGATTTGGCTCAGGTGTCGGCAGATGGTGTGCTACTTGGTGGTAAATTATCCGTCATCAATAACGCCATCAATCTATCAGTCAAAACTCGCTACATCATCCGCCAAAATCTGCGGTGGGCGTTGGTGTATAACACGCTTATCCTAGTGCCAGCAGGTATGGGCTATGTACCGCCTTGGCTTGCCGCCATTGGCATGAGTTTGTCCAGTCTGTTTGTTGTGGCAAATGCCATGCGGATAAAGCGAAGTTGAACTGAAATTAAGCTAAATCAAATTTAAATTAAACACAAAAACAAGCCCAATCTTGGTGTAGACTGGGCTTGTTTGATGGGCATCGGTTAGATTTTGTTTTGAACTTTTTGGGCACTGCCAGTAACAGCTTCACCAGTTTTTGAAACATCTTTGCCAAAACCTTTGATGGTGTTGCAACCTGTTAGAACGAACATGCCTGCCAAAGCAACTACAAGTAGCTTTTTCATAAATATCTCCCAGTTAAAATCAGTTAAAATGTCATAAAATGAGTGAGAAAAACTCACAAAATCTATCTTACCTAATTTTTTATTATTTTACTGTAATAAAATGTAACTTAGCATAATCATTAGGGTGTAATCATTAGGGCATGCCCATCTTTGGAGGTCTATAAAGATTTTATAAATGTTGCTCATGCCCTAAGTATTTATAAACAATTCGGCGGTTTGGGCAGTCCTGCCAAGCGATTGACATGGCGTGCGACCAGTCCTGTGTTAAAGAGCTGTTGCAGTTTGGCGTTGTTAATCTCATCATCAGGCAGGGCGATGGATAGATGCTTGATAAGTGGGCGAGTGGCAGGGCTGTGATGATATTTGTCAAAAAATGCCCGAACCTGTGCCAGTATGCGATAATGTACGTCCGTTAGCTGTACATTCAAGGTATCGGCAAGCTGTTGGGCGATGGCAGGTGTCCAAAGCGTGTGGTCGGTCAAATGCCCGTCAGCGTCCAAGGTTAGCTTATTAGGCAGGGGAGTTGTGGTGTCGGTCATGGTCATGGGGGTAGGTTGTATGATTAAATCTCTTTCCAAACTAAAAATAAACCCTTATAAGTATTGGGGTTGAAGTTTTTAAAAATCCATAAAAATCAGGGTTTGGAAAGAAGTCTATTAAAATTCAAGCACGCTGTCAAATAACACACGCTTATCATCAAGTACACACCGCTCATCAGCTAGGGCGTGCCGAATGTCATCATCAAATCGTGCCATCTGCTCATCAGCAAAGCCGTGCCACGCCTTTTCTATGTCGTACAAATCAAGCGACTGTATCATGCCATAGATACGACTGTCAGGGTCGCCAAGCAGTAGGTGGGTGGGCGTGTCCAGAAACAGCGTGACATCATGGTCAAAGGTCGCCAGTACAAAGGCAAGGGCGAGTGCTTCATAAGCGATGAGTTCGTTATCACTGGCAAGTTTGATTAGAATATTCATGGTTAAAACTGCACCAGTTGGGTGTCATCATCGATGTGTAGTGCCAACTCAGAGAGTCCGACCAAGCGAAATGGGGGTAGGATGTTCTCACCGTCCAAGCCATGACGACTGGCGTTATCGGCGTCACTGATACCCCGTGCCAAAGCGGTGCTGATACAGACAGGCAAATCAAGATGATATCGCTTGGCAAGGGCGACCCACAGGCGAGCGACATCAGGCACGTCCGCACTTTGCCACGCTAGGCGATTGGCAGTGTATGCCCCGTCACCGTAGAAAAACACCGAAACACGCTCGCCATTGTCTAGTAGCGTGGTGGCGGTCGTTAGGGCTTCTTTGCCTTGGCGGTCGTGGGGGCTTTTGGTGATGAGTAGTAGGGTGTGTGCCATGATGATGATGGGTTGTTTTTTGGATATTATAGCGTAAATTTTTAAATTTGGTGTAAAATAAGCAAAAATCATCAATCAATAAATCCCAAATCAACAAATCTAGTGAGTTGCCATGTCTGATTTTTGCCCCAGTGATAGCGAGCTTGCCATGCTCGCCCTTGCCAGTCCTTTTGCCTTTGGTATTTATCAAAAACAGCCGTCACAGGTCGGTGCGTTTTTGGGTCGGTTTGGCTTGGCTTGCCCCCTTGACCGTGCGGTGTTTGATGGCTTAATCAGAGAGTTTGTGGCGATTTGTGCAGGCATAAGCGGTGCAGAAGATGACATAAAAGAGAATGATGTAACAGAAAAGGATGTGAAAGGGAGTGATGTAAAAGATGGCATAAATAAGGATGATATAAAAAGCGGTACAGAGCAGACAACAGACAAAACAGGCGATGTAGAACATGCCGATATGCGATATGATGAGATTGATGAATCGGCAGTCATGCAAGCGATGCGAGAGCTTCGAGCCATGTTGATGGTCAAATGGATATGGCAAGATGCGTTGGGGGTCATCAGCTTAGAGAATCTGACCACGGAGCTGTCGGACTTTGCTGATGCGTGCGTGTGCTTTGCCAAGGACTATGCATGGCACAAGACGGCAGAGCGGTATGGAGTCCCCATGACCAGTAGCGTGCAGTTGGCACAGACAGGCATGGGGGGCGTGGGCAAAAAAAGCCCCAAAATCATGCCCGATGAATTTGCCGTCATCGCCATGGGCAAGCTCGGGGCAAGAGAGCTGAACTTATCAAGCGACATTGACCTGATTTTTGTGCATTTGGGGGCGGGCGATACTGACATCAGCGAGCAGGGCAAAAAGAGCGTGGAGAATCAGAAGTTCATGACCACGCTCGGGCGAGTGCTCATCCGCCTGCTTAACGACCACAGCGAGCATGGCTTTGTGTTTCGGGTGGACATGCGACTGCGTCCGTGGGGCGATGGCAGTCCGCTTATCATGAGCTTGTCAGCATTAGAAAAATATTTTAATCAGCATGGGCGGACGTGGGAGCGGTTTGCGTGGTTAAAGGCGAGAGTGGTCAATCCTGTATCCACGCCCTTTGCCGATGAGCTGTCGGCAGTGATGAAAAATTTCGTGTATCGTTATTATATTGATTATACCGCCTTTTCGGCACTGCGTGAGATGAAAACACTCATCATGGCACAGCAAGCCCAACGCCAAGACACCGATAATGTCAAACTGGGCGTGGGCGGTATTCGGGACATTGAGTTCATCGCACAGGCATTCTCGCTCATCTATGGCGGTCATCATTTGGCATTGGGCGAGCGGTCGGCTTGTCTGGATGTGCTGTCTATGTTGGGTGAGCTTGATTATTTAGATGATGATGAATGCACTAAGCTCATGGATGCTTATCGCTTTTTACGGCGATTAGAACATGCCATCCAAGCCCGTCATGATGAGCAGACCCAGAGACTGCCAATGGGCGATGAGCTGGTGGCGATTGCACAGGTGTTAGGCTTTGAGAGTGTGATGGATTTTCAAGCGGTGCTTGCCCGTCATCGGCAAAATGTCTTTGCCCCCTTTAACCGCATGGTCACCGATCGCCAAAGCCCCACGCAGTCACTGGGCGAGACGGCAGAGATGGAGCGTGCTTTGCAGGGACTGCTCAGTGCTGACAGCTTACATTTGCTAGATGAGTTTTGGCAGTCCAAACTGGTCGCCAGCTTAGAGCCTGATGCCAAGGCACGCCTTGATGGGGCGTATCCGATTTTGCTACATGCACTTTGTCATCATGCCAAGAGTGATGGGGCGGAGCGTGCCGATGATGCGGTGCCACGCCTTATCACGCTGTTAGAGTCCATCTGCCGTCGCTCAATATATCTGGTGATGATAGCAGAGAACCCGAACGCGACCATGGGACTCATTCCCATGCTCTCAGCGAGTCCGTGGATAGCACGAGAGCTTGCCTTGCACCCCATGCTCCTTGATGACTTTTTGCAACAGCGTTATTTGCATTTGCCCGACAAAGCAGAGCTGACCGACATCCTAAGACAACAGCTACTTCGGGTACTGCCCTTTGATGATGAGCAGTATCTGACCGCCATTCGCACCTTCAAAAAGTCACAGGTGCTGGCTGTGGCGACCGCTGATATCCTAGGCTTGCGTCACATCATGAAAGTCTCGGACAGCCTGACCTTTATCGCCGAAGTTGTGCTGTCATCGGCACTTAGCAGGGCTTATGATGAGCTGGTTGCCAAACACGGTCATCCTGTGCGTGCCGATGGTATGCCCACCGATGAGACAGCGTGTGGTTTTGCCATCATTGGCTATGGCAAGTTGGGCGGGATTGAGATGTCGTATGCGTCAGATTTGGACGTGGTGTTTTTGCATGACATTGACGAAAAAGCCGATACCGTGGGCGACAATGTTAAGGTAATTAGTGGCATGAAGTTTGCGTCTCGGCTTGTCCAAAAGGTCATCACCTATCTGACCACGCAGACCCGTGATGGGCGTGCCTATGAGTTGGACATGCGTCTTCGACCATCGGGCAACGCAGGCGTGATGGTCGTGTCGGTGCAGGGCTTTGACAGCTATCAGCGTGATAAGGCATGGGCGTGGGAGCATCAGGCACTGGTACGAGCTAGGGGCATTGCAGGTGATAAGGCGGTGTTGGACGCTTTTGATAACACTCGCCATCAGGTACTGACCGCTCACCGAGAATCCGAGCAGGTACGCCAAGACGTGCTGTCCATGCGTCAAAAGATGAAAGAACATCTGGGCACCAAATCATCAAATCAGCCCAACAACCACGGACTGGTTCAGCCTTTTCACATCAAGCAGGACTTTGGCGGGCTGATTGACATTGAGTTTTTGGCTCAGTTTATGGTGCTTGCCCACGCTCATGCTCATCCGAGCCTTGCCATCTGGTCGGATAACGTGCGTATCTTTGAAGAAGTGGTACAGACGGAGCTGTGGTCTGCTGACTGGTGCGACAGACTTACGCAGGCGTATTTGGCACTTAGAAAAACCACGCACGAGCTGGCACTGTCCGAGAAACAGGTCGTGGTTGATGATGACAACTGGCAAGCGATTCGGGCGTTTGTGTGCGGGGTGTGGGGCGAAGTGATTGGCGAATAAAAGACTTGACAAAACAAAATCTTCGCCGATAATCTTTTGAAAAATTGAAAAATTGAAAAATTGAAAAATTGAAAAATTGAAAAATTGAAAAATTGAAAAATTGAAAAATTGAAAAATCTCTTGAAATTGAAGTATCACACCCCATTTAATTTAAAATTTTAATAAAATCATAAAGTTATACTCCGATACTAAGACAGTTTATCAACACATATATTTATCAAGTTTTATTTTATCAAGGATTATTATCACCCACCATGACCATTAATTTTGACCGTATCCAAGGCAAGCTTAACATCCTAGCTGACGCCGCCAAATATGACGTTTCTTGCTCATCATCAGGCTCGAACCGCAAAAACCAAGGGGCTCTCTTGGCAATTCGTCCACATCGGGCATTTGTCACAGTTTTACCGAAGATGGGCGGTGTGTGAGCCTGCTCAAAATCCTATTTACCAATCACTGTATCTATGATTGTAGTTACTGCACGTCAAGACGTAGCCATGATACGCCCCGAGCCGCCTTTACGGTCGAAGAAGTGGTGGATTTGACCATGCAATTTTATCGGCGAAACTACATCGAAGGGCTGTTTTTGAGCTCAGGCATATTCAAAAGTGCTGACTATACGATGGAGCGACTGGTTGAAGTGGCACGGCGACTGCGTGAAGAAGAACGCTTTGGCGGTTATATCCATCTAAAAACCATACCAGGGGCATCGCCTGAGCTTTTACGCCAAGCGGGTCTGTATGCTGACCGCCTAAGTGCCAATATCGAGATTCCGACCATCTCAGGGCTAAAACTGCTCGCCCCCGAAAAAACTCACGACCAACTAAAAGCCCCCATGCAGACGGTCAAAGATGAGATTGTGGTGTTCAAAGACAGCAAAAAACACCACAAAAAAGCCCCCAAATTCGTTCCTGCAGGACAGACTAGCCAAATGATAGTGGGAGCAACGGGGGAGACGGATTTACAAGTGGTGAGTCTTGCCAGTCATTTTTATCAAAAATACGACCTAAGGCGGGTGTATTATTCAGGCTATGTGCCTGTGTTGGCAGACAAAAATCTGCCTGCTCTCTCCACGCCTGTGCCGATGGTGCGTGAAAATCGCCTGTATCAAGCCGACTGGCTCATGCGGTTTTATGGTTTTTCGGCTCATGAGATTGTCACCCCTGACGAGCCTTTTTTGGACTTAGAGTGCGACCCCAAATTGGCGTGGGCGATACGCCACCGTGAGTTTTTCCCCGTGCATATCCAAACTGCTCCCTATGAGATGATACTTCGCATACCTGGCATTGGGGTGAAGACCGCCAAAAAAAATCATCAAAGCAAGGCAGTTTCGCACGCTGACTTTGGAGCATATCCAAAAGATGGGGGCGGCGGTCAATCGTGCCAAGTATTTTATGGCGTTGTCGGGCAAAAATGAGCATTTGGCACATTTGACCAAGGATAATTTTAGGCAATATCTTATCGGACAAACTCAAACCAAATTCAAAGATGAACGAACGGGACAGCTTGCTTTGTTTTAAGGTTTTATCAATATGCCCTAAGATGTTTTTGTCATATGGGCGTGTAATGGTGTTTGCTTCCTATGATATTTTTATTTTGACAAATTGGGAAATAACTTGGATTTATTAACCCTTGATGATGGCATTACCCTAACCCATGACAGCGATTTTGATGGCTGGCTGACGGCGGTATTTGTCTGCTATGAGCAAAAGTACACAGACAGGGCGACATTGGTGTGTCGTCATCAGTACGCACCGCAGTTTTTTGGCACGGTCATGGACGTAACAACCGACCCTGCCAAAGCCGAACGGGTGCTGACCAAGCTCACCCAAACGCTTGCAAAGATGGCATCAGACAGCTCATGTGGGCGTACTTATCCGAGTTTGATTATATCCCAAACGTGCTGTTTGGTGTGGTCAAATACGCCCTAGCCAACCCCACAAAAAACATCCTAAAAGACCATGCCCACCCCGATGTCATGACTCTGCACCAAACGGTCAAATCAGTCGGGCGAGAGCGACACCGCATGAAAGCCTTTGTCCGCTTTGAGCATACCACAGACGGGGTGTATTTTGCCAAAATCAATCCCGATTTTAATGTTCTGCCACTCATCACCAATCACTTTAAGGCACGCTATCAAGACCAAGATTTTGCCATTTATGACATCAAGCGGGGTTATGGCATTTTGTCAAGACAGGGCGATACAGACGTGCAGATGATTGTCGGGATTGATGATGATGTATTGGCGGACAGTCGCTCGGTGTGGAGTGATGATGAAGCTCGTTATCAGCGATTTTGGCAGGGATATTTTGCCAATGTAACCATCAAAGAACGTATCAATCCCAAGCTACACAAGCAGTATCTGCCCGTTCGCTATTGGCGATATCTGTCTGAGAAACAAGTGCGTGGCGATGAAGAGTTTTTGAAGAAAAAACGCTGATATTTTCTTCTTTGTCAATGGGGTGATTATTAGAATATGATTTGAAAAGCTGTTATGTTTTGGGTTCTTGTCTTATGGAGTGTTTGGTTTTACCTACAAAAAAGACTTAACTCAAAATATGAGCCAAGTCTTTGATTTTTATGATAATAATTGGTGGAGATGGCGGGAGTTGAACCCGCGTCCGCCAGCACTACGCCCATGACTCTACACGCTTAGAGTCTGTCTTTGGCTTTAATCCGCACCGACCCGACAGTCAGGGTGGATTGGACGATTTGCTAAGAGTTCGCACCTGTCATCGCAACGCTAACAGATACTATCCTTTGTGCGTTCGCATCGGGGTGAGCAACCAGACCAAAGGCAATCTGTGCCGACCCAAGTAGCCCTTAGGCTGCTAGTGCGTAAGTTTCGTCGTTTGCGACTATTTTAAATTGTATGTTGATTTACAAGAGGCATACGCTCTTGACGTGCATCATTAGGTTTCATTACCAGCGTCGAAGCCAAAACATCCCCAATGACTTGATTATAACAAAAACCACCTGCCAAATCAAGCACTTAATCACATCATGGTTACATTGGTTTATCGGTGCTGTTTTCAAACCATTTTGTTTCAAGTTTTGCCAGCTCGCCCGATGCTTTCATCTCTGCGACACCTTGGTTGAACATCTCGATGACCTGAGTTTTACTCTTGGGTGCTATCGCCACAGCGTACGAGCCTTTGTCATTGGTATTACCATACTCTAAAACATTGGTTTTGTACTCAGGATAGCTTTTGGCAAAGTGTTGGACGATTTGTTTGTCGCTGACGATGGCATCTACTTTACCATTAATCAAATCTTGAAAGCTCAAAAAGATTTTGTCCTTGGTGACCACCTGCTCAATCCCGTGCTCCTTAGCGATGTCCATAAAAATCGCCCCATGCTGCATGCCCAGACGCATGGGTTTTAGGTCTGTTACTGAGTTGATGACCGTACCATCCAAAGATAAAATCCCCGCAGGCATATACACATAAGGGTTGCTAAGCAGGTATTTGCCTTCACGTTCGGTAGAGTAGGAGATGGATGAGATGGCAAGGTCACTGGTGCCTTGCTCGACCGATTTAAACATCTCTTGCCATGGCAGGACGTTAAATTTGACCGCATAGCCATTTTTTTGAGCGATGTGAGTAATAAGTTCCACATCAAATCCGATAGGGTTGCCCTTGCCGTCAATATAAGCAAAAGGCGACATGCCACTATTGACTGCTACTTTGATGGTTTTGGTGTGAGTGGTGGCAGTGTCGAGGTTGGCAGTGTTTTGTATGGTGGGTTCCTTATCGCCACAAGCTGATAAAAGTCCAGCCATGCAAATGGCACCAATCATGACGCCTTGACCTAAAAATGAAGTATATTTCATAACCGCTCCTAACGATTTTTATGTTTATTTAACCTTTCTTAACAATATTGGGTAGATTTATTAACAATAATCATACTAAATATTGACAATATTGTATAAAATAACATTGATTTTTGCAATGACTAATATTGGAAAAATTCATTAATGATATCAGGGATTTTTTATAAGTATCTGTAATTATTATATTTTTATATATTTAGCCAAAAATATCAATCCTAATTTTCATGAAATCTAATAAATGACAAACTACTTTGTTCTGATTGACGGGTGCTAGGCATGCTTTTTTTATTTCAATTTTGTTTCTATACTGTAATTTATTTTTATAAAAAACCCGTGACTTATCACGGGTCTGCTGTTTAAAAATGGGTTAAACTCACGTTTTGTACCTAACGTATCTCTCTTTCTGTGTCCCGCCCTTGCTCAGAGCTAATTGTGGCGTTACTAAGCTCAAAAAAGTCATCAGGCAGGTCAGGTGTGCTTGCTGGCAGGGTAGTGCCAATATAACCTGATGGGGTAGGGACTTGGATTTGTTGAACAGGATGGCTGTCTGTGATGATGGGTTGTACAGGTTGGGGCAGGTAGTTGCCATCGGGCATGCCTTGTACAGGCATGTTTTGTACGGGCATGGACTCTGGCATGGTCTGTATGGGCATGCTTTGGACGGGCATGGTGGTGTTTGGTGCTGGCACAAGCTGGGTCATGTCCACGTTGAGTGCGGTCATGGTCGCTTCATCAAACACCAAAAACTCTGTCCGCCCATTTTTAAAGCGACCCAACTCGGTCACGTTGTCCGATATTGGAAAGCTGTCGCCCACACCTTTGGGGGTCAGCTGGGTATCACTTACGCCCTGCTCTACCAAAAAGGCTTTGACCGCTTCGGCTTGACTTTGTGATAGGCTAAGATTTGCCATGCGGTCAGTGCCATCTCCGCCACTGGTATGAGTTGCGATGATGAGCTTGATGTTGGGGTTGGCTTTGATTTTCTCTGCCAGTAGTGACAGCACGCCATGGGTGTTGGCAGGCAATTCGCTTGTGCCATTAAAGTCAATCACCGCAAGGCTTGCCGAGCGTGACAAATCATAGTTGTTGGGCGGATTATCAAGACCATTTAGGGCGGTCGTGGCACGTTCAAAGCTCTGATTGATGACATTTGCTTTGTCCAACGCGGGGGCAGGCGAGACGTCAAACTGCGGGGCAAGCAGGGCGATGTCATTGACGATTCTAGGCAGGATGTCTGTCTTTGGCGTATTGACATAGATGTGGTCGCCGATAATCTCAATGCTGGTAAACGGCTCAGCTTTGACCATCGCCATGATACTCTCCAAGCGTTCTAGCCCTGTCAGCGATGTACCAAAATTATCATCGATGTCCATGATACAGCCGATTTGCCCGAAGTTCTTTTGTAGCACCCCGAGCAGTTGTTCTTGGAGCTGGCTGTTGCCCACTTCGGCTTGACAGGCGTACAGCGTGCCGTTCTCGCCCGATGTTAGGGACAGACGGGGTGGATTTAGCGATTTGACGGTCGGTGTGGCGACATTGGGGTCATGGACGGGGGCGGTCTCCGATGAGCCTGATTTGTCTTTTAAGAGATACCACGCTCCGCCCCCGACAGCCAAGGCGATAAGCCCTGCTCCAAGTCCCATTAATAAAGGATTGGGGCGTGCCAACTTAGGCTTGATAGGGGGTTTAATAGGGGAATTAATGGACTCATGACCATCAAGATGATTATCGTCATTTATACCATCTTCGGCGGTTGTATCGGTGTTAATATCATCATTAATATTATTATCAATACTGCCATTGATACTGCCATTAATATCATCATTTATGCCATCTTGATAAATGCCATTAGTATTTAAATCATCCCCTTGTTTGTCATTATCAAAGGGTGTATTGATATTATCATTAATATCGGCAGTTTTGGTGATGCTAATAATTGGTGAGTCATCTGTGGCGATGGGAGTATTATCAATATCTTCATCTGCTTGATTGGGCGGATTGTCAGAATTGATAAATGCCGAATTAGCCTTTGGCATTTGCCCATTTAATTGTTCAATCTTTTGAGCCAGTGAGCTTTGGATGAATTGGGGCGACCACGCAGGCAAATGCGTGCGACTTGATTCAAAGTTTTGTGCCAAAAAAGCAATCAGCCCCTGACCCCCTGCCAAATTCGCCACTTCCACCATCATCGGCGGAGTAATGGCTTTTAGGAGAGTCATCGTGGACTGCTCATCCATGTGAAAACTGCGTGCCAAACGCCTTGCCAAAGGCTCTGCCTGCATGCCCCACAAGGCGGTCAGGCTGTGATTTTTGGCATTGGTGCTGTCAAAGCCATCATTAAGCTCAATCAAGCGTGCCGTGCTTAGGGCATAATACTGCTTTAACAAATCCGCACTCGTATCTTCGTTTGAGATGCCCATAGAACTTGATACCAACCCATGCAAATACTGTACGATGTCCATCGCTCACCTTATCAACTGTTTTTATGCTAACCCTTTATTATACCGCAAATTCTTGCAAAAATCTGTACCATTATCGTCATCGCCTTGCCTTTTGTCTTGTTTTTGTGCTGTTTTATCATCTGATGCGGTAAGGGCTTGACATGGTGTTGGGCGGTGCGATAATCTTTTGAAAATGGAAAATGGAAAATGGAAAATGGAAAATGGAAAATGGAAAATGGAAAA
>ERZ1023461.57-NODE-57-length-40664-cov-23.577360_pt1 | contig 40664 bp, 46 predicted proteins | sample MGYA00380528_ERZ1023461 | MGnify/ENA primary metagenome ERZ1023461 (study PRJEB33173, sample SAMEA4830392) | metagenome | study: EMG produced TPA metagenomics assembly of the PRJEB25223 data set... | reverse complement strand
CCAGCACCTTTGCATCATCTTTTTGTTGGAGCCGCAGCTAGAGCCCCCTTGATAAAGCGGCAATTCAAAAACAACAAGCCCGAGAACAAAAAATAAAGCGGTCGCTTTTGCCGCTTTATTTTTTGTTTGCTTCATCTCTTCGTCATCGCCTTGCTTTCGCCCCGCAATTTTGAAAATTTTTTGCTTTAAAGAATAAAATCATACCCCTTGCCCTTTAGGGTTAAAAAAATTTTACGCCGCTTTTGCGGAAAATTTTTTTAAGGGTTGATTTTGTTCTTGCAAAAAATTAAAATTGCGGTATTGGGCGAATGCTTGGGCGATGCGTTAGAGATGATAAGGGCTTGTTTTTGAATTGCCATCCTCAATATGAATATATGGCGGCTTGCCGCAGTCGCGATAAAATCGCTTTAGCGATTTTGAGCGTGCGTTAGGGATTGTAGCGAGAAATGACAAGCAACAACGCTTTTATAAAATCTTAGTTGGGCTGGGGTTGATAAAACCCAGCCCAAGTTAGATTTTATTAGCGTTGGTGTGTCGTCATTGAAGCGGAAAGCCCGACCCATAGGGGAACGCCCATATACAACATTTCTTTGATGATGATTTGCACAATTTTATCGCATTGCGCGAAAAAACCATGCTAAAAATCAAAAACCAACACACCCAAATTTTTAAAAAATAGGATTATTTATGAGCGATTTTAATCAAAACCCAGCTACACCAGCTCAAGAAATTCAAGCAAACCCACAAGCAGAATCAACCACACCAGATGATGCAGCCACTGGTGAACTAACTACCACTGAGCTACAAATCCAAAAAACCCTTGAAAAGCTAGAACGCCTAAAAGAAAAAGCCGCTAAAGAAAAAAAACAAGCTGCTGAAAAACACGAAAAAGAAATACTGGCTGTTCTAAAAAAATCTGGTCTGCTGACCCATTCAAAAGAAGAATGGCAAGCTAAAATTGGAGAAGTTAAAATGATTTTTGAGATGTAAAACCCAAAAACACAAACTCACAACAATACAACTCAAAATCCAAAACCAGCTATGTGCCATTGAACGCACAGAGTGCGTTCAATGGCACGGCCACCAGCGATGCCGACCTCCCCATCCTACCCACCTCCCACCCAATCAACCTATAAAGCCTGTATTCTAACGCCAATCCAACCGCGTGCAATTAAACTATTTATTTGGTCATAATCTTACTGACGCATCAAATCCCACACCACGCGCTCACAATCAGCCTATATTTCTATCTCATTATAGCCTGCACAGGTTAAATAACAAAAAATCTCACTTACTAAATCCTGTGGTATAATCAGCGTTTTGCCACCAATAAATCTCATTTGATTTCCTCTTCATTCTTTCGTCTATATTCAATAATAGGCTGTGTTTTAAGGTAAAATCTTAAATTACAATTCTTTGCTTGATTTGTGAAATTATACACCCTATAATAACCATATGGACAGGGTTGCACACAGGTTTGTGCCGTAATTCCCAGTCGGCAGAAAGCTCTGATTTACTCAGGGCTTTTTGTTTATGGAAATATTTTAAGGTAAGTTTACTGAGCGACTTTGATTATTTCTGAAGCAAGATTATTGTTAATCGACTGTGGTGTGATCTGTCTTAGCAATACGGTAGATTTACCTTTTAGGTTTGTTGGTCAAGGGTTTCATTGCATATCTCCTATTACCTCACTGTGTTAATGGTTCTATTATCGCCCAAAATCATGCAGGTATATTTATACACGTTTACCCTGTTATTTAACGCCTTTGGCGTTTGCCAATTTGACTATTTTAACGACTGGCGTAGCTTACTACACCAGTCAAGATTGAAAATATCACAAAAAATTAAGGTCGGTTGATTAGCATCCAATGGGTTACACGCACTTGACCTTGTTGGCTGTTACCTGTCTGCTCAACCCCAAATCCCCGATCAGAATCGTAATAATCCACCGTAAATTCAGGGGTAGGGCGACCGTTCTCTGACTCAAGCCAAACCAAAACCTGTCCACTTAAGGTTGGTAAGCTATCATTAACATCAATCCATTGATTAATAGGGACGCTTTTAAACTTTTCTTCCTTTTGCAAAAAAGGCTCAAGATCGCTTAAGGATGGCTCAAGTACATAAGGTGCAAGCCGTTCTGTGTGCCGACAAAAATCAAAAAATTCAGCATCAATTTGTTCTGCAAAATCAATCCGATTTTGAAAAAAATCAAAAGTGATTTCCATGTCATCTAAAATACCAGCGTATTCCAGCGACTCAATGTAGCGTTTTGCAACCGCTTCGGGATGCTCAATACCATCAGGAATGGCAATCTTTAAAACCGCCTCCAGCTCTTTAGTAATATCAAACGAAAAATAACGTGTCATCATATATCCTTAAGTTACTCACCAGATTCACAGTTCAGCCCAAAAGGCATGTTCGCCCATTCTTTATCTCGTTGCCAAGCATTATAAAAATCACCGATTTGGCAAACGCCATGTTTGGCAAAAAACCCATCAAGGGATGTTAAAGCGCGTTGGGGGTTTTGACCCTCAAACAAGCGATTGAGATAATTGCACGCCTCACTCAAACCCATCTCGCCAATATCATCTAATTTTAAGATGAATTCAGCCGCCTTTATATTGTCAAAATAAACACAAACTAAATTAGCTAAATCAATCTGTGTTTCACTCAGCTTTAAGTAAATAACCTCGTTCGGTTGGTAATCCTTGTAAAAATTGGCAATATAAGCTTTTGCTTCTGTTTCGCTGAAAAATGTGTTAATGTGATCAGGGCAAGCCCCCACACTATGATAAACAGCAAGATGAGATCACCCTCACGCAAAATGACAATAAATTTATCAATCATAACCAGCCACCTGTTAAAAAAATACATGTGCATTTTTAGCATTGCCAATAAATGCGTTAAACTCTGCCAGCTTTTGGCTTGCTACTTCTTGGAATATTGCAATATTCATAATAATTCACCTTTTGATAGTTTAAGTTTTGAGTTTTGAGTTTTGAGTTTTGACCGCTTTTGGCGGTATCAAGTGGCATTTGCATCTTGCCCCTTGATGTAATATATTATATAATATGTTACCTAATAATGCAAGCATTATTTTTGATTTTTTTCTTTATTTTAGCTCTCAAACCCTGCCGCTTCATACAGTGGCAGGGTTTACCCACCGCCAAAAGCAATACCAGCGCCAGCACCTTTGCATCATCTTTTTGTTGGAGCCGCAGCTAGAGCCCCCTTGATAAAGCGGCAATTCAAAAACAACAAGCCCGAGAACAAAAAATAAAGCGGTCGCTTTTGCCGCTTTATTTTTTGTTTGCTTCATCTCTTCGTCATCGCCTTGCTTTCGCCCCGCAATTTTGAAAATTTTTTGCTTTAAAGAATAAAATCATACCCCTTGCCCTTTAGGGTTAAAAAAATTTTACGCCGCTTTTGCGGAAAATTTTTTTAAGGGTTGATTTTGTTCTTGCAAAAAATTAAAATTGCGGTATTGGGCGAATGCTTGGGCGATGCGTTAGAGATGATAAGGGCTTGTTTTTGAATTGCCATCCTCTCAAAGTATAAAAATACATTGATAATATCAAATAAAATCAGCCAGAGAACTGTGTTACCATAAAGCATCCAGCAAGGGTGCTGGATATACCTAAAGTAATCAGCAAATCATCTGACCTATGCAAAATTCACCATCCTTGTATATTTGCATGACAAAACCTCTCACTAATTTTTTGATTGTTCAATGTTATAATGCTTGTATAATAATTCTCGCACCAGTGACTGATAGGATTGGGCATCAGATTCAATTGCAGTTATTAAATCTGCCTCATCCTCAACCAAAAAACTAACTGTCTTTTTAACAAACTTATCTTGATAATTTCTAATTGCGCGGCGCGTATATTCTGGCACTGGTTTGCTCATATCTTTTCACCTTTTATTTGACAATTAAACCACTTAATGATAACATTAAAAATTAATCAAACGCCTTTTGATTAGTTGAAAACCTCAAGTTGCATCCTTGAGGTTTTCGTTTTTATATCCATCACACATTTTGGAATTGATATACACCACCCTCCAGCTTTTTAAAATACTGCTTGATGGATTCATCAGCACCAATATCAATGCTGGTAATTTGGCAATAGCCACGGCCAGCAAACCCAGCAAAGTAATTTTCAATCCAGTTTTTTATTTGTCTTGCACTCATACCAGCCAATTCTTTAGAGGATTTTTTGGTGAGGCAGATGCTTGAGTAACTAACTTGCACCTTTGCCAGCTCATTATACTGCTGGAACGAAACTTTTAAATAATCTGCATTTAGTGTCGCTGGTTTGTATAGCTGCATCAGTGTTTGAATCAGTGATACTAGTTTTTTCATTTTTTTTACTCCCTTGGCATTTTCTAGCCAACGCTAGAAAATGTGCTAATTCAATCCCTAATTAATTAATGAAATTGTAAATTTTGCGGCTAAATTTATGATACTCAAAGATTTTGCAGCTATCACCGCTATTACAAACCTGTTCGTAAAGAGTATCAAAAACCCAATCTTTGGCGTTATCGAGTTTATCGGCAATTAGGCAAGCATCAGATGGTAAAACCTGCCCAAAGATATTACCTAGTGTGATGATGGTGCAAATCATGCCAAAGGTCTTATTATCCATCACGCCACTAGATAAGTTGAAATTATTGGCACAAGTATAAAATTTACCACTGCGTGGATAGCAGAAAAACACCTTGCCATCATCCAGCTCTGCAAACTCCCAATAATTCTCCACATACTCATCACACAAAAACTGTGCAACAGTATACAAGCCATGCTCAAATACCACTGCTGCGCGGCTGCCTAACTGGTTTGCTAGAAAATCACTGCGGCATTGTTCGCTGGCAATGCTCACGCTTACTGCTGGGAACTTTACAGGGCTTGCCAGTGTTGATTCAGTAATTTGGATGCTTTTAGCATCTTGAATACTTAACATAGTCATAATAATTCACCTTTTGATAGTTTAAGTTTTAACCGCTTTTGGCGGTATCAAGTGGCATTTGCATCTTGCCCCTTGATGTAATCAATTATATAATATACTACATAATAATACAAGCATTATTTTTATGATTTTGGATTTTTTTTGAGGAATAAACCACCTCTTGTGGTTTATTCCTCTTCCTAAGCCAGCCGCTGATGTTTGCTGACTTATCCACAGACCGCCGCCCACGATGTGCGAACCCAAAACGCTAACAGCGTGGGCGGCGAGTAGGCTGTGGTTAAGTCATACGCAAATGGATTTTCCATTGCAAAAAACATCTAGGGCGGCGTAAAAAAAATCACTTATTTAAAAAAAATAAGTGATTTCATTTTTATTACTCAGTTTTCAAAGGTATTTTATAATGCTCTCTGAGCAGTTGATTTACTAAAGCATTAAAGCTTGTTAAAGATTTATCACTATCAATTGCTTTAATAAGCTCTTTATCTTTTAGCTCGTGCAGGTGCACAGGCTTTTGTTTTCTTTTTGGTCTATTTGCCATAATCATCCGCCTCTCTAATCCATTTTTTTACATTACAATAGCACTCGCACCAGCTCTAAAACCTCATTCAAAACATCATCATCTAATTTGGCAATAAACTGGGCGTTACGCGCCACAATGTCTTGATTTTTGATGTGGTCGGTAAGCACTGCACCAATGATGCCACAATCAGATGGCAACAAAACCTCAAAGGGAAATCCCTTTACTTTGCTGGTGATTGGACAAACAATAGCACGGCGAGTTTTTTTGTTATATTCAAGTGGTGATAATACTAAAGCTGGTCGCCGTCCTGCTTGTTCACGCCCTGCCTGTGGGCTAAAATCAAGCCAAATCAAATCGCCTTTGGCTGGCGTATAAGGGCTTTGCTTTACCATACCTCACTCCCACAAGGCTCATCATCCTCATAGTCTGGCAGGTTATCATCCGTAATTTGTGCTAAAAGTGCATTTAAATCATGCTTTTTTGGTCGGATGGTCAAACTCATGTCTTGATTAACATGGATTTCAACCGCACAACCCTTGTGCATTCCAGTTTGTTTGATGATGCTGTTGGGGATTCTGAGTGCCATACTATTACCCCATTGGGCTACATTAGTAATCATATTTACTTACTCCACTGGTGTTTATGTATCTACATTATATCTACATTTACCAAAATAAGCAAGGGAAAATTTGCGTCGACGCAAATTTTTTTTTAGAAAAAATCTGTGTGCGTTTCTTTAATTTCTGCCACCAGTTTGTATATCATTGGCGCAAAGCGATAATAATACTCGTCGGCATTTTTTGGTTTATAAAACGCTTTTTCATTTTTTGGAACACTGGCTAAAATCTTATCCAAAATGGCTATTTGTTCGCTATCATCCAAAGATTCAAACAATAAAATCACCTTATCTTGTTCAGCTTTCTCTTTAGCTTTTTTCTCAGCCTCTGCCAAATCTGCTTTTAATTTTGCTTTTCTAGCCTCTTCTTTGGCTTTTTTCTCAGCAGCCTTTTTCTCTTCTTCCTCGTGTCTCTTATCGATGCGGTCAACATCCCAAGCCTCATCTAAGGCCTTGTAATACACCCCAGCCACATTCTCAATATTTTTGCCTTGCTCTGCTGCTTGAGCTAGATACTCATTGGCGCGTTCGATAATGGATTTGATTTGATTCTCAGAATATCTATCAAGATAGATACGCAGTTTTCTAATAGATAGTTTAATTGACAACTCGGCAAAAACTGGGTGATTGATAATCGCCAAATCCTCAGCTTTAACTTTTGGCTTTTGTTTTGGCTCATTTTGTACCTCTTGTTCTTGAGCTATTACGGTAGCTGGCTTGTTAATATCATTGGTGACGGTCTCAAGCGTCAAAGTTTGGCCGTTTTTAAATTTGGTGGCAAAATAAAAACCAACAACTTTTTTGCCTTTTTTATCAAAATACACATCTACCAAAATATCTGATAGCTCGCTGGCATTAATATTGGCAATGGGTTTTGATATAGTGCATCTGTTGAGTTCAGCAAATCGCTGGTATTCATCCGCACTAAGCCCAATATATTGCCGCCAATCTTCAACAGTAAACATTGGCGTTCTGCCGCAACCAATATAATCACGGCATAATTTGTATATGATTGCCTCATATTTACCAGTAAACGAATTAAAAATATCCCAATTGAGCATCATAAACAATTCTTTGGCGGCAGAGTTGCCTTCAAGGACATCAATAATCAGCGATGGCAGCTTAATACCAACTCGAGAGCCTTTAACTTTCCATTCTGAAATAAAACCCATGCCGTGCGTTACAGGTTTGCCGTCTTTTTCCAAATAATTGAAAACAATGGGTTTATTTCTCAGCTCAAGTAAGTCTTGCTTAAGGTCTTTCTTCTTGGGTTCATAACCCAGCCACTGGACTAGTTCAGCAATCGAGACAAAATAAAACCCTTTTGCATCAAGAAAATCCTCACCAATTTCAAATTTATCTTTGTAAGTCTTTAAAAATAAAAACCAATATTTGTACTGCAAAATACTGATTGAGTGCTTAACATGAACAAGGGATTGAGAGGTTTTTACCTCTTTTGATTTGTCAATTTTTTCCATATTCCAAACCTGCGATGTTTAAGATATTTTTAATTATTTGCATATTAGCAAAAAAGGTGTATAAAGTCAAATTTTATTTTTACACCTAATATCCAGAGAATCAAATTTATCTTGTACACCATAAAAAAAAGGGGGGGTTTTTATACACCATAGGGGGGGGTTTTTATACACCATAGGGGGGGGTTTTTATACACCATAGGGGGGGTTTTTATACACCATAGGGGGGGGGTTTTTATACACCATAGGGGGGGGTTTTTATACACCATAAACCGTGAAAACCATTGATACAAAAGGCTTTGCGACCTGCCTAAAATAGCTTAAAGTAATTAAAATAAAATAGCTAGCTAGCTAATTTTTTAAATTTATTTTATTTGATAATAGATTTTTTGAATTTTAGAAGTTTTTGGTTGATTTGAATTTTGAGAATTTTTTGTTTGGCAAATTTTTTGAGATTGAAATTTTAAGCGTTTTTAGAGCGTTTGATACCTCCCATGTAGGGTAATTCATTTTTTGTTTTAAAATCAATTGTAAGCAAAATGAGAGCCATATACGGCTATTTTTGAGGGGTATTTGAAAGGGAACCTGTGTTTTAGGTTCCCTTTTTGTTAATCTTGGGTATTTTCCAAGTCTTTTTCAGTATATCCTGCCTCTATACGCTCTTTAAACCATTTGGGTGTTTTGCCTCTACCAGCCCAATAAGCACCAGTTACAGGATCTTGGTACTTTGGTTTAGTTTTTCTTAAATATCCTTGAGCGGAAAAGCCAACCAAGTGCATGGCTTTGATAGGGTCTATACTATTGGCTTTGCAATAAGCCAAAAACTCATCGCGCATTTTAAAAAGGTCTTGTTTGATTTTTAGTTGGCGAACCCTGTTTAATTCTTGTTCGACATTTTCCAAGTCGGACAAGGACATTTTATCCAGATTCAAATTCTCTGTATTTTCCATATTCGACACCATGCAAATAAAAACTATAATAACATAATCGCAGACAAAAATAATATATTTTCAAAATATATTATTAAAAATAAGCGTTTGCAAAATTGATTTTCTATAATTATTATTATAATCCTAAAAAATATATTTGGGAGATATTATGAACGATAACCTGCAATTTTTGCAAGATTATACTATGGAAATCTTGCAATACGAATATGCAAAAGAGAAGTTTGATACGCACGAAGCGTATTATTATATTGAGCATTTAATTACCCCAGCCATTGAAAACATATCTAAAAAAATTCTGCCCTATACGAGCAATCACCGTATAAAACGAACGCCAATGCAGGTTGAATTGGTCTTTGATACGCCTGTTATCTCTGATAATGTTTTTAGCGTGGCGGTGAATTATGAAATGAATGAGATTGTATTTTATATGCACGCGCCAGCTGCTTACAGTGAAACCAAAGTTTTAGACATTGGAGACCCAAATATTTTTAATGAGCAGGATATTTGGCTTGAGTTTGCAAAAATGTTAACGGACAGAAAGAAAGGATTAGACGAAAGCTTTGTACCATCTTCTGAAAAAGAGTGATAAAATTGCGTCAACGCAAATTTGCGTTGATGCAATTTTTTATTTTTAAATAAAAATCTAAATATTTTTATATATTAAAAAAATATTTATTGAAAATATTTTTTTAATATATTATGATAGCTTCATCTAATCACAAAAAAGGTGAGCTATGGCAAAAAGAGATAATTTATTGGCTTGTATGAGCCAAGAAGAATTAATTGGCTTATTGCAAAAAACACGCATCAGGCAAAAGGGTAAGCAGATTGCTTTTGATGTTTTGGTTGCTGGTGTTGATGTTGGCAGTGTTGCCAAAAATCATAAAGTGAGTAAACAATGGGTGGTGAACTTATGCAATCGCATCAGAGAGTTAAAAATTAATGCCAATTCTATAAAAATATCTGTTACTCTACCAGCTTCGATTGCACCGCAAGCGCGCCAAATGCTAATAGGTCTCAAAGAGGTTTATGAATCGGGGCTAAACGACAAGGAAACAGTATGAAAACACTGGTAATTGCAAATCAAAAGGGCGGTGTGGGTAAAACAACCATAGCGGTTCATATTGCCTTGCAAGCGGTTAAAATGGGTAAAAAAACACTATATATTGATTTAGATGTGCAAGCCAATTCATCAGCATTCATGGAAAATAGCCATGCTGATGCCATTTTAAAAGTCTCTGACTTGTTTAAAACCAATCAGCAATTTCATTTTGATGCAAATGCAGCTTTGGTACTGTTTGCTGCAGATTCTGATTTTGCTGACACCAATTTAAATTTAGACAATTGGAAAGCAAATATTACAAGCTTGAGTGGTGAGTTTGATTTGTGCGTGATTGATACACCGCCAACACTTGGCTTATCGCAGGTTGCGCCAATGCTGGTTACAGATTATGTTGTATCACCAATTGAGCCAAGCCCATTTTCAGTACAAGGCTCAGCCAATTTGCTAACAACATTGAGTAACTTGCAACAAAGCTATAATCCCAATTTGAAATTTTTAGGTCTGCTGCCATCTCGCGTCAATGCCAATAATAACCGCCAGCTTGAGATTTTGGCGCAGATGCGCAAAGAGTACGCACATCTGATGTACCCTAATGATATGTATATTCAAGAACGACAGGCGTTTGTTGATTCTAGCTATCTTAAAATCCCAGTTTGGCAAATCAGAGAACACGCAGCAAAAAAAGTGGCAACAAGAGTTCGTCCAATTTTGATTGATATTATCAATCGGGTATTGCAATAGGAGTAAGGCATGAAAGAATTGGCTAATTTAAACTTAGGTGGTTTATTAACAAAACCAAGTATTAGTGCAGTAAGTGAAATTGATATTGAGCTGATTGTTGAAGATGCAAACAATGCGCGCAAAGAATTTCATGAAGATGCTTTGCATGAGTTGGCCGAAAGTATCAAAGCAAATGGCGTGATTGCACCAATTTCATTAAGAGAACATCCCTTGCGTGATGGTTTTTATATCATCAATCATGGCCATAGAAGATACCGCGCAAGCAAATTGGCTGAAAGAAAAACCATACCAGCTTTTTTAGACAGCAAGATTGATGAATTTGGCCGCTTTATTGAAAATATTCAACGCGAAGAATTATCACCGTTGGATATAGCAAATCAGCTTAATCTTTTTATTAAAGACGGTATGAGTGGTAAAGAGATTGCTGAGAAACTTGGCAAATCAGACAGCTGGGTTTCTCGTCATTTGGGGTTACTCTCTGCACCTATTACGATTAAAAAATCACTTGAGGGCGGTAAAATTAAATCTGTTGAGGCTGCTAAAACACTTGTAAGCTTAAGTAATGAACACCCAGTTGAGGTTGAAGATTTTTTAACCCATGCCGAGGGTGAAATCACCCAAAAGCAGGTGCGCGAGTTTTCCAAAGAGCTTAAAAACGAAAAATCAGAAGATGTTTTGTTTGATGTTGCAGATATGGAAGTGCCGCCGCTGGAAGAAAAAGAAGAAGCGTTTTCAATGAAAGTTGAAGCGGTTACGCATGGTTCTGAAAAAGATAAAACCATCATCTATAGTTCTAAATCCATTTTGGTGATTGAGATGCTGGAAGCTGCAAATTTAACAGCTCGGCAAAAAGAGCAAATGCTGCAAGAATTAAGTGATGAAGAGCGTTTTGATAAGTCTTTTGATGAAATTCGTTTTTATCTTAAGCAGTTGGATTTGGATATTTAAATACAACATCCTAAGAAAAAGCCCCTGTATCAAACAGGGGTTTTTATATTCTTCCCAAAAATAAATATTTATGATAAAATATTTAATTGAAAGAATTATATATATATATATATATATATATAATAATTTAAAAAAAGTTTGTATCTATATATTGCAATTATGTAAAATTCGCAATAAGATAGCATTTGAAATTTAACTGTACTTAAAAAAACGAAGGTTGCATGAAAACAAAGTATGTATTTACAGCATTGTTTTTAATGCTGAGCGTGATGTTCTTCAGTCAAGCCAAAGCTACTTGCTGGAATGATGCAGGAGCCAAATACGGCATCAACCCCTTGTTACTGATGGCGATTGGCTGGCAGGAATCACGAGGAAATCCCAATGCCGTAGGGCCGCCGCTCAAAGATGGCAATGTGGCATTGGGATTGATGCAGATTAATACAATCCATCTACCAAACTTGCGAAAGCAGGGCATTAGCAGACGCGATTTGTTTAATCCTTGTATCAGTGTTCATGTAGGTGCGCAAGTTTTAAGAGATTGCATCAATAAATTTGGCGAAATTTGGCGCTCGGTGGGTTGTTATTATGGTGGGCCAAACTCTAAAGCCTTTACTGCGATGGCCAACTATGCCAACGATGTGCAAAGGCACTACAGCCGCTATGTAGGAATGTATCGTGGCACACCACAGGCACAACCAATAATACACCCAGTGGCAGCACAGGTAGTGCAGCAGCAGAATTTTCAACCAATTATTGTAGGAGTTACGCGTTATGAGCCGCAAATCGTTCAAACATCCCAAGCTGATGCTGATGACCTTAAGTTTATTATGCTTGGTGATTAGTGGGTGCGCCACTAAGTCAAAAACAACAACGCAGTGGCAGTATCACCCTAAGCAAGTTCAATCACTTAATGCACCAATGCCATTTAGTGCTTATGTTGATGTCACCCAACAAATTCAAGAAGATAATTTGCAGTATGTCACTTGTAACCTTGGCGTCTGCCCAGCGTGGAATAGAAAAACACTGATTACAGAATAGTGCATATTAGCCTTGGTGTGCATTATAGTTTAACACAAGGCATTACAGTAAATTCAGATGTGTTTCTTTAAGGAGATATTTTATGAACGCATATCTATCTGAATCAAACTTAGATATAGCCAAGAAGCAAGCGTATACGGTGTGGGAGCGTAATAAGAGCGCTATCATCACTGGTGCAATCATTCTAGCAGTGGTGCTTTTGTCAATCGACATGGCAGAAGCTGCGCGTACAACGGATGAGTTTTCTGGTACAGCTACTAAGTTTGAGAGTTGGATTAAAGGCAACCTAGGTAAAACCATTGCTTTTGTTTCGTTGATTATCGGTGCTGGTATTGCAGCGTTTAAAAAAGATGGCATGGCGTTAATTTTTGCTCTATTTATCGCTATCGGTATCGGTATTATTGTTGGTCTGATTAACGCAACATTTACCGCACTAATCTAATCAATAATTTGCGTCAACGCAAATAAGGGGGGTTAACACTCATGCAAAACGACAGTCACATAATACCAACGCGGCTTGATGACAAGCCAAAGTTCTTATTTTTTGACTATGATGTTGCGATTGTTGCTTTGATTCCATGTGCGGCTGGGATTGCCATTAATCAATTTTTTGGATTACTTGGTTTGTTTCTTGGCTGCATTATGGCCGTCGGCTATAAGAGTTTTAAAGCAGGAAAGCACGCAGGAGTGTTAACTCACTTAATTTTTTGGAAGACAGGTACGCCAAAAACAGCTGCTATGCCAAAGTCTTACCAGAGAAATTTTCTAGGATGATTTCATGAATTTGGATGCAGGCCAAAAAACTATTGCTGAAGTTAAAAATGCCAATAGATTTTTTAAAAGTTTATTGGTTATTTTTGCTTTAAGCAATCTGATTTTAACTGGCTCATTGTTGTATATGTTGATGCGCGACAATGTGATTATTACACCGCCAGTTGTGACCAATAAATATGAAATTGGTGCAAACACCAGCGAGAAGTATTTGGTGGATATGGCGGAATATGTCATTACCATGCTGCGTACGGTAAATAAGGACAATGTGGACTACAACAACAATATAATTTTTAAGATGGTTGATGCTGACCACTTGCCGCAACTGCGCAAAAACTTAGATGCTCAAGCATCAAGAATTAAACGCGAAGATATTATGACAGTTTGGTCTGGTTCTATCGGTGAGCCACAAGTAATCAACAGAAACACCGTGGTTTTGAGTGGCAAACTTAAAACTTATTACTCAGACAAATTGGTATCTGCCGATATTAAAGATTACAGAATTGAATTTGGTACAAGCGGAATAGGAAGAATTTATGTTAAAAAAGTTGAAGAAGTTAAGCCAGATGATGCTGCCATTGGCGGTGCTAACCCTTAGTGCTGAGACATACGCTAAAAGTGAAGTAATCAACGCTGACCGCTTTACGGCCGAGGTAGCTATTTCACGCCTTGAGCAAAACTTGATTGAAATTCAAGGCCGCCGTATTAGCTCTGTAATCCCATCAATTGCAGGGGCTTTGGCATACCATAAAGATGATGAAAATGGTGTGTTGTATTTTACGCTGGCCAATGACCAGCACATGGGTACGATTTCTATGTTTGTTAATGATGACCAAGGCGGGCGTTATCGCTTGATTCTTGTACCATCAAACCAAGGTGCACAAGAGATTATTTTGGTTCCGCCAAGCTCTGCTACTAAAGAAAAAACCAAGCCTACCAATGAAGCGCATATTGCCATGATTAAGCAGCTTATGACAGACATGGCAAATCATGCTAACGGCACAGAAATTTCTGATGATATCCAAGTTACCCAAGTTAATGAAAATATACCGCTTTGGCATGAGGCGCAGCTCATTTTGCTTTATAAATTTGATACCGAAGAGCTGACAGGCGAATCTTATCAAATCACCAACCAAACCAAGGTTGTACTGCAATTAAGAGAGCAGGAATTTTATCGTAATAATGTGTATGCGATAAGTGTTTCCAAGTTAACACTAGAGCCAAACGAAACCGCTTTTGTTTATATCGTTAGAGGTAAAGAATGAGCGCAGTAGATAAAAATGACGAACGCAGAAAAAAGCAGTTTATTTTAGCTGGCACAGCTGGCGGTTTGCTATTAATTGTCGGTTTGGGCAGTATATTCTTAATGGATAGCGGCGCAGAAGAAGAGGCTATCGAGGTACAAACGGTTGAGTTGCAGCCAGTGGGTGGCATCGAACATGAAGATGCTTGGCGGCGTAGTGTTGCCGAAGAAGATGGTATGAGACAAATTCAGATGGAAGAGCTGCAAGCGGAATTGGATGCCACCCGCGAGAATAACGCCGCCATCTTAGAGCAAATGAATGCATTAAGTACACAAATTGCTGAGATTCAATCACGCCCAGTACAAGAGGTGGTGCGTGAAGTGAGTGTATCAACACCTGTACCATCAGTAAGCTATACACCAACGCCAGCGGCTACACCAGCAACGCCAAGCTATACAAACCCAGTGTTGCCAACACCTGTGGCTGACCCTGTAACTGGTGCAACCAGTACAACACCAGTTGAGGGCTATACACCGCCAGCACCAACACCAAGAGAGCCGAGAAAATTAGAAATTATCACTTTTGAAAATAAAAATGGTGGCGCAGGTGGCGCAAAGCCAGTTTCTGAGGATAACACACTGATTCCCACCGCCTCATTTGTGGCAGCAACGCTATTAAATGGCGCGGATGCACCAACTGGCGGACAAGCACAAAGCAACCCATTACCGATTGTGCTGCAGGTGAAAAACCCTGCCAACCTGCCAAATGGCTATAAGGCAAATATTAAGAATTGCCGTTTTTTGGCGGCGGCTTGGGGTGATTTAAGCTCAGAGCGTATGTTTGCGCGCATCGAAACGCTATCTTGCATCATCAATGGCAAATCCTATGAGATGCCAGCCAAGGGTTATCTTGTTGGTGAAGATGGTAAAACAGGTATGCGTGGCCGCGTTGTGAGCAAAAAGGGTAAGCTTTTGGGTATGTCATTCTTATCTGGTGTTGTAAGCGCAACAGGCTCAGTTGCTTCATCGATCGGCAGCACCCAAACTTCTATTGGTGGATTAAGCACCAGTACAGTACGAGGCTCAGATGCAGCGCGTACAGCCATTGGTGGTGGTATAAGTGAGGGTTCTAACACACTGGCAGAATACTACAGAGAGCAAGCCGAAAGATTGTTTGATGTGATTGAAGTGGATGCTGGACGTGCGCCAGAGGTGTTGATTACCAGTCCAATTGAGTTTCCAGCTGGCATCAAACTAAGAAAATAGGCAAATAAGATGAGCTGGACTAAGACGCTCGGCAGTGTATTTTTAGCGATGGCTGCAACCATGCCAGCCGTTGCCAATCAGAATCTATGGCAGTCTTTGAGTTTAAAAAATGCCTTGGTGTATAAACAGGGCAATGGAAAAAAACAAGTTGCCATGATAACCGCTCTTAATTGTGGCTATTGTCGCTTATTAGAGCAAGAGCTGACCAAGATGGATGATATAACCATCTACAAGTTTATTACACCAATCCAAGGCGGCTATAGCCAGTCTGTTAGTGTTTGGTGTTCAGCTGATAGAAATAAGGCTTATGCAAAAGTTTTATTACGCCAAGAGCAGATACAAATGAGCAGTTGCAATAACCCCATTGCCAGCAATCTTGCGTGGTTTTATAAAAATAAATTAGTGGGTGCGCCAGCACTAATTTCTACCAAAGGTGAAATTCGCTACGGCGTTACCAGTAAAGAGGAACTTATCAAGTGGCTAAATTGAAACTTGCAACGGTATCAGCAACTGCGGTAGCGGTTGTTGGGGTATTAATGTTTGTGTCGACGCAAATTCAAGCAGTGGCAAATAAAGACAGTGCGCCAGTTACCAAAGATGCAATTACGCAAGCAATAATTGCTCAATACCCAAACACCCAGATTGACAGCATCAAAGAAACCCCAATGGCTGGTATCTATGAGGTGGCAATGGGTCGTAACATTGCCTATACCAATGCAGAGGGTCGTTATTTTTTGTTCGGCCATTTGTTTGATATGCAAACCCAAACAGATATTACCGCAGATAATAAAAAATCATACGCAAAAATAGATTGGAATGCGATGGATTTTAATAATGCGCTGGTTTTCAAGCAGGGCAATGGTAGCAGGCAACTGGCGGTGGTAACAGATGTTGATTGTGGCTATTGTCGCTTATTAGAGCAAGAGCTGACCAAGATGGATGATATAACCATCTACAAGTTTATTACACCAATCCAAGGCGGCTATAGCCAGTCTGTTAGTGTTTGGTGTTCAGCTGATAGAAATAAAGCTTATTTAGACAGAATTTTGGATGGAAAGCCAGTTGCTGAAAAGAGCTGCAAGCATCCAATAGATGCCAATTTGCAGTGGTTTGAAGCGCGTCAATTAACAGGTACGCCAGTGCTAATCAAGCCAGATGGCGAAATTTTTCAAGGCTATGCACAAATAACAGAAATTGAGGAGTGGTTAAAATGAAAAAATTATTGATTGTGTCATCACTGGTTGCAGGCCTAAGTGGTTGTGCAGTTTTTACAGGCTTGGATGCCAAAAGTGATTTTGCTTGTGCTGCCCCAAAGGGTTTTAGCTGCACAAGCATGACTGGCGTATATGCCAACATCAACAACCCAGATTTACCAAAAGGAACCAAAACAACATTTTTGGGAGCAAGTAATCCAATGTACGCCATAAGACACAAGCCTGGCATGGATGATTACGGTAGAACACCAATCACACATTATCAAGATTCTGGTATTCCTATTCGCACCCAGCCACAGATTATGAGAATCTGGATTGCGCCATGGGAATCACAAGACAAAACATTTTATGACCAAAATTATGTGTATAGCGTTGTTGACCAAGGCGATTGGGTGTTAACGCACAACAAAAGTAACATCATGTCTGCTTATACACCAAATGGCTTGGGTGTGAAAAAGGGTGATACCACCTCAGTTGATGCTGCCAAGCAGTATCAACAGCAGCCAAGCAGTGAAGCGGAAGCGGAGCCATTTGTTGTTGATATTGAGGGCAACTGATGAAATTTTTGTCGAACTTGCGCTCTAAGATAGAGGGCTGGTTAATTAACGACACGCTCAATAATACAAATTTCACCAATATTAATAAAGACGGTGACGACTTTATTAAAAAATTTGGTGTTAACCAACTTTGTTTACTTGAAATGTTTGATGAACAAACAAAGTGCTTTTATGGTTCGGATGTGGCAGGGTTTGGGTTTGTGCTTACCAGTACAAGCCCAAACCAGCAATACGATGAATTACAGTATCAGCTATTGATTGAGATTGCACACATCACCCCTCGAGGCTTTGGAGTTCAGATAACCAGCGTTAATGGACAGCTGATAGTTTCGGTTTCTTGCAATACGGCTTTTACCAATCAAGAAGCAGTAAATGCAATGATTGTGGTGCAATTATCATTGTTTGAACACCTACAAAAAGGCTTTGCGGTTTGTTACTTGGATGCAGAAGAGCTTATCAATATCAGCTCGCAAATATTGTACCCAAATCGGCTAATCAATGCGGCTAAAACGCAGCGTTTAACTTATAAAGATGCTTATTTTGTGCGTGACCAACTCGCCCCAGAGCGAGCCAAAATTGAAGTGAATAAAGATGCACTGCTTTATGAGATAGACGGCAAAAAATTTAAAACAGCAGGGCTATCTGTGCGCCAATACTACAATGCGCAAAATATACAGCCAACGCTTGAGCAATACCAGCAAATCATTAATGACAAAGTCATAGACTTTGCAAATGCGGTGGTAACAATGGGTATTTACAACCCAGCTGAAAGCAAAAAACCCAAAGGAGTGTCTGAGCATGAGCATCATTATAAGCAAAAATTGCAGGTCTATCATGTGCTGCTCGCAGTAACGCCAGATGATGTGCCAATTGATAATACTGAGAATGTCACTGCTGCCATGCGATTGCTTGAGTATCACATAGAGCCAGTGAATAACCGCCAGCTTGGGACTTTGTTTTTTAGCTTGCCCATGGGGCTTGGTGAAGCCATGGCAACAGATATATACGATTTGCGGTTATGTAAAAGCGTGAATACGCTGCACATTCACGATTTATTCCCTGTAATCTTTAACTTGGTTGGTCATAATGAAACAAAAATTCAAACAGTTTGATTTTAAAAAAATTCTTGCTGGCTTTGAAGAGTTTGTGAAAGCTGGCATTAAAACCGAAACAACACTAACTGCCAGTATCAATGACATTCGGCAATTGACTGGTGGCGTTGGAGTACACCAAATTTTGCCGTATGAGTGCTACGATGAAGTAACCAAGCTTTTTTATAACAATGACAACATGGGATTTTGTCTGATTGTTAGCCCTCAATCTGGTGCAGATGAGGATATGATTAATCGCCTTAACACCATGTACAGCACCGTTCCAGCTAACTATGGTCTGCAATGGAGCGTATTAGCCAGCTCATCTTTTGATGATGATTTGCACAATTTTATCGCATTGCGCGAAAAAACCATGGCACAGGGTCAAGGTGGTGATATTTTTATTCAGCTGGCAAAACAAAAAGCAAAATTTATCAAAAAAAACCAAGGCAAGCCAATGTTCCTTGGTTCAAACTATGCCATTAAAAAAACCACGCTTATTTTAAGCGTCTATACCAAGCACAGCCTTGATAATAAATACAAAGTCGAAGAGATTATCAATCTGCGCGAAAGCATTGTATCAAACTTAAAATCAGCATATTTCCATTCAGATATTCTCAATCCTAATGGCCTAGTACGCTACCTTTGGCTGATTTTTAATCCAGAATATATGTTTGGTAAAGAGTTAAAGCTCGGTGATATCGGCTTTGATACTGACAAGCTGATTAAAAACCAAGTCACGCAATTGGGGCGCGTCATGACTGTACGCGGCCGTGAAATTGTGTTTGGTGAGTTAGACGGTGAAGATGATTCACACTATGAAATTAATAAAGATGAGCGTATTTGTGCACGTACATTGAGCGTGCAACGCTATCCAAAATGGAAAGCACTGTGGCAGATGGAAAAGGCCACTGGTGATTTTTTCAATAATACGCTGCAATACCCTTGTCCTTATCTGATTACTGCTGGCATCTATTTTTTGGATAGAAACGAGACAGAAAACCGCGTTATCTTGAAATATACACGCGCTAAAGACAATGCACGCTCACCGATGGCAAGATTCCAACCAGAGCTGGCAGAGCAAGAGCGCGATTGGTCTTTTGTGCATCATCAGCTAGATAACGGTAGGTCTATCTGTGAGTTGTACCATACCATTACCTTTTTTGCGCCTCGCAATAAATTAAATCAGTATGAGCAGGTGATTAACAACATCTGGGAATCGATGGGTTTTAAACTCTGTTCGCTTGAAACGCTACAAATGTCGGCATTTTATAGCGCGCTGCCAATGACGCTTAACGCTGATTTGCGCAGTGATTTGAAGCGTTTTCAGCTGATTTCAACCAAAACAACACTAAACGCAGTTGATATGTCACCCATCATTGGTGAGTGGACTGGTTTAGGTGATAAGGTTTTATGCTTCTTTGGGCGCAAAGGCAACCCAGTCTTTTTGGATTTGTACGCCAACACCGCAGGTAACTACAACCTGTTTGTTACAGGCGCATCTGGCTCTGGTAAATCGGTTCTGCTTGGTGAGCTAATCAACGCCTACCGCGGCGTGGGTGCAAAAGCGTATGTGATTGATAATGGCCGCTCGTTTCGCAACATTGTAGAGCGTCAAGGTGGTGTTTTTCTAGACTTTGACAGCAAAAGTAACATCTGCATCAATCCGTTTTCTTGGATTTCTGGCTCAGAACGCTGGGAAAACGAATTGGAAATGTTGGTGCCGATTTATGCGCGTATGGCCGCACCAAACAGCAGCTTATCTGATTATCAAAAGGCGTTATTGCGCGAAGCTTTAACCATCACTTATACCACATACGGCTCACAAGGCGGTGTTGATGAGGTGATAGAAGTGCTTGGCGGTATGATGAATGAATTGGGGGCACCAGATGCCGAAGCGTTTAGATTAGCAAAGCAGCTTAGCCCTTATTCATCCAAAGCACATGGTGCGTATGGCAAATTCTTTAACGGTCAAGCCAATCTACGCTTGGATGGTGATATGGTGGGTTTGGAGCTTGAAGAGTTAAATAACTTTAAAGATTTGCGTAAGGTGATTGTATTAACACTGATTATGCGTGTTACTGCACAAATGTATCTATCGCGCAAACAGAAGAAAATTATGATTATTGATGAGGCATGGGATTTGTTGGGTAATGATGAAGATGCTGCCAAATTCATTGAAGAGGGCTACCGCCGTGTGCGTAAGTATGGTGGGATATTCTGTGTTGGTACGCAGGGTATTCAAGATGCTGTAATGAATAAGGCTGCTGGCGCAGCGTTTTCAAATGCTGACTGGAAGTTCTTTTTGCGCCCCGATATGGACAAGCTACAAGAGGTGATTAAAGATTCTCTGATTGCTTTAGATGATACGAAAATTAAGTATTTGGAATCTTTGCAGACAGAGCAGGGCAAGTATTCAGAAGTGCTAATCACCAGTCCAAATGGTATGAATATTGTACGCCACATCGCTGACCCATACAGTTTGCTTCTATCTGCATCCAACCAAGCAGATTATAACGAAGTCGAAGAGTTGAGAAACGAGGGTTATAACGCAACCGAAGTATTGAACATCATGGCACAACGCCGAGGCATGGAGATTATTTAATGAGCGATAAAGAAGTAAACAGTATTGACAATGTGATTGAGACAGAAGATAAGACCGCATCAAGCGAAAAAAAGCCCAATGTTAAAAAACTAAAACCAGCAAAAAACCACAATTGGATGACAACCGCAACAATCGTGTTGGCATCATCCATTTTAACTTTGCTGTGTTTAATTCCGTTTGGCTACATTTTTAGCCAAAAAATGCCAAATCCTATCGGTGTGGTGGATTTGCAAAAGCTGGTTAATGAAAACCAAAGTGTCATCATGGGCGCATTCATCAACTCGCCAGAAATCAGCGAACAGCAGCGTATGCTTGCACACCAACAAGCGCAGCAGTTCGCAACCAAGCTATCTAAAGCAGTTGAAAACACCGCCAAAGAGTGCAAATGCGTTCTGATTAACAAAGCGGCGGTGCTAACCGAAAAACAAAATGGTGTATTGGTGGATTATACCGACAAGATTCGCCAAGAGGTGAAAAAATAAGATGCAGCAAACTGCCGCCAAAACTAGATATTTTTTAGGCTGCAAAGTAACGCGCACCAACGGTATTTTATTGAGTTTAGGGCTGCTATTTATCAGTTTGGTGGTCGCAGCAAAAATGAATACAAGGTATGAAATTCGCTGGAATATCAGTGAGAGTATCAAGGCAAATTTTTTTATCATTGATAAGAGCATTCTGCCAGAGCGTGGTGAGTATGCAGCGTTTAATTACTATGATATTACCAATGAGCATTACAAATCTGGAATGCTAAAAACACCACCACAGGTTGTATTCATTAAAAAAGTGATTGGTGTAGCTGGTGATACAGTAAGTCAGCAAAATAGAGAGTTTTTTGTCAATGGACAGAGTGCTGGCATCGCCAAAATCAAATCTAAAGGCGGTCGCCCACTCAAAGCCAACGAGTTTCAAGGGGTGATTCCAAGTGGGTATTATTATGTTCACACGCCCCACAAGGACAGTTACGATTCACGATATGCAGATGTGGGATTAATTCCAGTTACTGAGATTAGAGGGATTGCGTATGCACATTAATATAACCAAAGTAGCGGTGGTTACATTTGCCATATTTGCGTCGACGCAAATATGGGCAAAAGATTTGGGGGTGATTGGTAAGACCTATGAGATTGTTGAACAAGATGCAGTAGAGCAGATTCAGCAAAAACTTAAGCAGATGGAGGCTACAGGTGAGCTGGCTAGATTAGAGAAAAAAGCCATTGATAAAAGCCTACACACACTTAAAAACCCTAAAGCCAATCCAAAAATCATCACAGTGACAAAACGCAGTGAGAAGCTGCATGACCCAACACAAGTGATTGAGCATGACATCAGAGCAGAAGATGGTACATTGATTGCACCAGCTGGCACAATGATAAATCCATTGCGCCACATGACTTTGAGCAAAACCATGGTGTTTTTTGATGGTCGAGACAAAGAGCAGGTACAAGCAGTGAGGGCTTTGTTGGTGCACAGAAGCGGTAATTTTATGCCCATCTTAACAGGCGGCTCATGGTATGAAATCAGCAAGGCGTGGAAGCGTCAAGTTTACTTTGACCAAGGCGGCTTTATGGCCGAAAAGATGGCGATTGAGCAAGTACCAGCGGTTGTAACCCAGCAAGGGCAGCAGCTTAAAATCAGCTATATTCCAGCTAAAGAGTTAGCACAATGATAAAAAAATTGATAATTGCTACATTGCTTTTGCTGTGTTCAACCACGGCTTTTGCCACCAAAGGTGGGCAGTGTGTTGGTAAATTTGCCAACCCAATCACAGATGTATGTTGGTCTTGTCTATTTCCTATTAGTTTGGGTGGCCATGCAGTTTATAAGGGCGACCAAGAGGATAACGAGAATCCAAAAAATCTACTGTGTGCATGTTCAGAACCACCAATTATTGGTGTGCAAACTGGTTTTTGGGAGCCAGTGCGCCGCTTAGATGTCACCAGAAAGCCTTATTGCATGGTTTCATTAGGTGGTATTGATTTAAATTTAGGTTTTCGTACACCTGAGGGCCAAGTGGAAATCCGCGAAGATGGTACTAAAAACAGCTTTTGGCAGGCTCACTGGTATATTGACCCATTGTTGTACATTTTAGACGCATTGGCTGAGCATCCATGCCTAGAAACTGGCGATTATGATGTGGGCTATATGACTGAGATTGACCCAATGTGGAATGATGACGAGGTTAACTTGTTACTCAACCCAGATGTGTTTTTGTTCAGCAACCCAGCGGCACAAGCAGTATGTATTGGTGATTGTGTCAAGTCCAGCATGGGCTTTGGCTCAAATTCTTTATACTGGTGTGCAGGTTGTAATGGCAGCATCTTCCCAATGAATGGGCGTGTGGCTTCTCATGTGAGTTTGGTGCAAGCAAGCTCGTTGGTTGCTCAGCGTATGACCGCCAAAATGCACCGCCAGTTATTAACTTGGGGAACGGCTGGCGAAAAGGGGATGTGTGGGCCTTATGTACAACCTATTATGCAAAAAGACCAGTATAAGTATTCTATGCTGTACCCAGTGCCACAAACCAAGGGGCAAGCAGGTAGAAAATGCTGCCAGCCATTCGGTCGCACAACAGCCACATGGGGCGCAGGTCGCTCTTATCCATATAAAGGCGAGGATTTTTCTTATATGCTGTTTCGCAAGAAAAATTGTTGTTTAGGGCCATACATCTAAGGGGAAATATGATGAAAAAAGTTTATTTGAGTATTGCAGCAGCGGCATTGGCAGCAACAGGATTTTTTGCTGCTCATGCTAATAACAACCCATTTTTTAGCGATAAGCAAGCGGTTGGTGAAGAGGCTAAAAAGCAGCAAGCATTCCAAGAGGCTTGGAAAAAAGTAGAAAGTGAACGCAAGCAAATGATGCAAAGCATTCAAACAAACCATGTTGCCCCTCAGGTGCCAGAATATCAAAACCATAACATTGATATTGCCGCCATTGCTGCGCGTTATGAGCAAGGCGAGGTTCAGCAGCAGCGTGGTGAGAGGGTTTATGTGTTTGTCACGCTGGATATGCCCAAAGAAACCCTAAAACGATTGGCGCAGGATGTACGCAAGCTTGATGGTGCCATGGTGGTGCGCGGTTTTCATGAGGGTAGCCTCAAAAAAACTTACCAAAAAATTGCCGATTTGGGGATATCAGATGCCAACATTCAAATCAACCCAGAAGCATTTCATAAATACAAAATCAAATTAGCCCCAAGTTTTGTAGTGGTTAAAAAACTGGGTGCTAACGAAAGCTTGGATATGGAGGGCTGTGCACTGCCAGAGGACTATATCAAAATCACTGGTGATGTTAGCCTAAAATACGCCCTTGAAAAAATAGTGGATGGCGTTGACGACAAAGAAGATAAGCAAATTGTTAAACAGCAGCTAAGCAAATTAGGTTGATAATGAAAAAACTGGCATGGTTACTTACAACAGCTTTTGTGTGTTTTGCGCCGACGCAAACCAAGGCGGATGACTGCCAAGGGGCAATGAGTGCAACCATCAATTCCATGGGGGATGCAATCAACTATGGCAAAGCGGTTGGCAACAATTGCAAAGGGCAAACTGCGGCAAGTGTTGTTCAAAACAATGCAGCAGCGGTGGCACAATCCATTGATGCCAACCAAAGTAACTATGCCAGCTCTCAATATTATGGCCGTGACCTCAATGTTTCGCTACAAGCTGGCAACAGCAAAATTAGCAAATGCTCTGGTGATTTAACAGGGCTATCTAATAAAGATAAGGCAGATTGTGAGGCGGTGGAATTTGCTGCCAAAAATGGTCATCAGCGGCCAAAATATAGCATCAATGCAGATAAAGACAATATGATTGCTGCATCAGAACGGCAAATGAATCAAGCCAATATCAGCAGTGATAGCAACTATTGCCGTGTGGTGCGTAATGTCATTCCAGCCACCTATGAAAAGAAGCAATGTTTTTCTACAACCACGCGTACAACGCAGCAAGAGCAATGTTCAGATACGGTATCAGCACAGTGTAATCGCCCAACCGCCAACTACGATACTGCAGATGGTGGTATTGAGATGAACAGTCTAAAAGTACTATTGGGTGAGTGGTCGCCAACTTTTCGCTATACCAATAAGGTGCTGCGCTATCGCCAAGTGCCGCATAACAGCACTACTCTAAATGCGTATGGTGGTACGAACCGCGTATTTTTATCCAAGCTTGAGTTTACTATTGAAAAGCTAGATGAAATGCCATCTGCTAAAATCGTGCGCATTTACCAAGATAACGGCCTAAAGCTCTACATCAATGGCACCAAAGTTTGGGATAAGTGGTATGGCACAGATAACTATGGCACATCACACCCAAATTTGGATATTAAACCGTTTTTAAAAGAGGGTAAAAATATCATTGATGTGGATTTGCACAACCGCGGTGGCCCATCTGGGTTAGAAATTGATATTGCCATTCCAGTGTATAACAACTGCCGTTTTGCCGTGAAAAGCACTTGCAGCGCAAGACAAAAAAGCCCAAAAATCTGCCAAGTGGTTGCCAACTCTTGCGAAAGAGAAGATAGAGGCAATGGATTTTTGAAAGAAACAGGTTCTTTGGTGGGTCAACCAGCATTGGGCTACTGCCAAAAGCGTAACTATACCTTGTCTTGCACTAATGAAAGAGTGGTGAGTGAATGCTCAAGCCTTGATACCAAAGGCTGTGAGCAGATTGGTAGTGAGTGTACAGAGCGTGATTCACAAGGCAATTGCCTAGCACACAATCAAACCTATCAGTGTAAAAAGACGGAAGAAAGGGTGGTTGAAACAACCCAGTGTGAGCAAAAACTGTGTAACGGCGATAACTGCATTGGCGAACCACCACCAGAGGCAGATGGTGATTTTGGTAAGGCAATCGCCATCATGGAAGCGCAAAGACAAGCAGGGGTTTATGGCAAAACGCCAACAGGCTACAACATTTTTGATGGTGACCCATCTGTGTGTTCAGTCAAAGTATTGGCTGGCCACAGTGTGATGAGCTGCTGCAAAGAAATTTCAACAGGCAATAAATTTCAGAATCGGACACAAGGCGGCTTTGCAACACAAACCTACGGCAATACGCCAAATCAGCCCAATGTGGATGCTCGAGGCAGCCAGTATATTTATGACAATGTGTTTGACCAAAACAAAACCTTGGCAGTGATTCAATCGACAGCAACGCTGGGTTGGCTACAATGCAACAATGAAGAAAAAGTGCTGGCAATCAAACGCGGCAGCGGTTTGTGTGAATATAGCCATGAATGGTGCAGCAAAAAAACCTTTTTTGGCTCATGTATCGAGAAAAAACGCCAATACTGCTGCTATCGCTCAACATTGGCAAGGATTATCAACCAGCAAGGCAGAGTACAATTAGGCAAGGGTGCTGGCTGTGATGGTTTTACTCTTGAGGAACTACAAAAATTGGATTTTTCCAAGATGGATTTTTCAGAGTTTATCAATGAAGTCATCCCAGCAGATATTGATATTGAGCAGCGTAAGCGCACCGTACAAAAAACAGTCGAACAGAATTTTGGCAAACAGGTAAATTATTATGACAGATAAAATCAAATTTGCAGTGATGATGGCTGGTGCAATGGCATCAGCTGGAGCTTTTGCCAATAATAGTTTCGATTATGATTCGGTTTGGCAGTGTAATAATGTGCGCAAAACAAACTGGTATTGTGACCAAGAGGCCAAAAAGCCTACGCCGCCAAAACCCCAGCTACAGCGTCAACAATCGCAAACAGTGGTAGTGCAGCAAAGCGCGCCCATCAATCATAGGCCTATTGTTGATGTACCGCCCGCGCCGCCAGCTGAAGAGCGAGTAACGCACCTAGAGGATGTAAAAACCATCGAGCAGCTGCGCCAGCTACTTAAAGATAAAGAAGATGCCGCGGTTATGAACCCAACCGAAGACAACATCAAGGCATATCTTGAGGTTTGGAATCACAGCCAAGAAAAAGCCTCAGTGTTTGCTGACCAGTGGCAGCGTGTGGTGTGGAAGAATCCTCAGCTGGATTATTCTATCAACTATCCAACAACCGCCATGGGCTTAAATGTCGCCAATCAGCAAAGACAGCAAACGCGTAATATGACCATCCAAGCCTTGGCACAAAAGCACGGCATCATTTTCTTCTTTAGAAGCGATTGCCCTTATTGCCATGCCACATCAAGAGTGCTTAAAGCACTCAATCAGCAATACGGCATCGAGGTTATCGCCGCGTCATTGGATGGTGGCGGTCTGCCAGAGTTTCCGCGCCCTAAAGATGGGCGTAACCTTGCCCAAAAATGGCAAGTGCAGGTTGTACCAGCCTTATTCATTGCCAATAAGCAAACGGCAGAATATGCCCCAATTGGCTTTGGTGCAATGACAATGGAAGAAATTATTGACCGTATGTTTGCCTTAACAACCCCAGTGGGTGCAAACTTTTAAGGATGGTGAAATGAAAAAGCTTTGTTCAGTATTGGCAGCACTGGTTTTGGTATCGGCATCAACAGCTCATGCCCAACAGCCGCAATCAGAGCAGCACGCCACGGTTACATTTAGAAGAACTATTAATTATGGTTACTTGCATAACCAAATCGCTTTAATTGAGCAATTTCAATCTCAAGCACCAGTAGAATATGCCAAAGTATGGAATTACATTATATACAAGCTAGACCTTAAAGAAGATGCTGAGTTTGAGGATGTAAAGGGTCTTGCTGGTCGAGAGGCTAGAATTATTTTGGTTCATGCTGCCTTGGATTATTTTGCAAATTTGGAGAATAAGTAATGAATAACACCATCAAAATTTTATCAGCGTCGGTTGTTCTAGGCTTGTCTATTCATGCCAATGCAAACTCAATGGAAAATGTATTTAATGAATTAAACGGAACTGCCAGCTATGGTGGCCCTGCTGCCATTCAGACGCAAACTATGAACTATTATCATGGTGGTAACATTTCATTATCCATGCCAACCAGAAGCTATAACTTGGTTACAGCACAAGCCCCAAGTGTCAATGCTGGCTGTGGTGGTATCGATTTGCACATGGGCGGTTTTTCGTTTATTAGCAAAGAGCAGTTTGTACAGCTCATGCGCAATATCGGCTCAAATGCCCTAGGTTATGGCTTTAAGATTGCATTACAAAACATCTGCCCGACTTGTGATAATGTAATGACCTCACTACAAAATGTCGCAGACAGAATCAACCAATTTAACATCAACTCTTGCCAAGCTGCCAAGGGTATTGTTCATGCTGCTGCCAATGAAGTATTTAACACTCAGTATGATACTAAGGTAATGGAATGGGGCATGGTGGATGGCATCTATCGAGACGGTGCAGACGCTTACCGCAATGTCAAAAACATCTTCAACCCACAAAAACGCCGAGAAGCACTAGAGACCGCCAGAAAAAGAAACCCAAGCCGCGAAGAAGATTTGCCAACTGGCAACATCACTTGGAATGCACTAAGTAAGGTGCGCGGCCTACCAGATGAGGAAAAGCGCATTTTTATGGGCATGGTGGGAACGGTGGTTTTCGAACCCAATGGCGGTATTAGCTCTTATCCGCCATCAGACAATATTACCAAAGATATGATAGCAAAGGAGGGTATCATGCAAATGCGTACACCAACTTGTCTTGATAATAACACTGATTGTTTAAGAATGAACTGGGAGCATTTTACCAATGTCCCTACATTCAAAACATTGGTTTTGCAAAGAATGAGAGCAATGCAGGGCAATATCGCACGCCGTCAAGCTTATGGAGCACGCAAAGATGAATTAACTGCTTTCGTCAATGCAACCGAAATCCCAGTGTATAAAATTGTTGCATTATCAGCAACTCTTAATAATCAAACCGCTGGTGACACAATGATTACCAAATACAGTGAATTAATTGCTGCAAAATATGCTCAAGCTTATGTGGGAATGGCAGCAAACACTCTAAGAAAGTCCATACAAAGAGTCAAAACTAGAGAAAGTTATGCAGATAAAGCGGACAAAATGGATGACATCCTAGCCAATATTGACAGATTAGAAAGCAAATTGGCTCTAGACATTGAGCAATTGTACAACGCAGCGCAAACCAGCTATGTTGTTGCCCAAGAAGTAAAAATGCTAGAAAACACCATCATGAGTAGCATGACATCAACCATTGCCAATTCATTGCACTTTGGCAATAGCTTAAAATAAGGGAGTGGATTATGGCAACCATGGTTTTAGAAACACCGTTTGACCCACAAGCACTATTCACCGCACTTAATTATGTAAGCAATGTGTTTAGTGCGTCCAGCTGGCAGAATCTGCTCAAATTGTTTTTTATGATAGCCTTAATCAACGGTATTATTTCCGTGGGCATCTATCATAAAACAGACTACATCAAACAGTTTTTAATCGCCCTTGGTTTTGCCAGTGTGCTATCTATCCCTATTGGCGATAATCTGGCAATTAAACGCTCAGATACCGAAAAGGTCTACACCATTAACAACAGCAAAGCACCGTTTATCTTAGTCTATACCATTAGCACGGTTAACAGTGTTACAAAGTGGTTTACAAAAATAGCTGGTGCAAGCATCAATTCACCCAATTATACAGGGATGTATGATGCTGGAATCGGCTCTAACGGTAATATTATCCGTAATTCCATGGATATGACTTTTAAAGACCCAAAATTAAAAGCCGATATGGTGCAATTCATCAAAGAATGCACCTTGTATGACATTCGCGACGGCGCAGTTTCCATGGATGTACTGATTAATAATGGTAATGGCTTTGACCTAATTTTAAATAATACATCACCAGCTCGATTTGTGAGTATGAACTCAACGACTGGTCGCCCAGAGGTTAAAACCTGTCAAGAAGCTTCCGTAATTCTAAAAGGCAAAATAAACACTGAGGCGCAGCTCATGCTTACTAGCAAAGCGGCTAACTTTTTTTATAACAAAGATGTCGCGCCGCTGATGATATATTCAACAGCGGTTCAAAGCTCATACCAAACCCAGCTTAACATCAATAGCAATGTTAGCCAAATTGCCAAACAAAATATGTTCAACCACTTGCTCGAGGTAAGTGGTGAAGATATTGCACGCTTGGTTAATGACCCAACTATGGCAGAGAGCGCAGCAATCCACATGGGTACAGCACGCGCTGCCAAAAAAGCTGCATTCCAGCAATCCATCATTGCACAGCTTGGCAAAGATTTATTGCCGTCCATGTCTAGCTGGTTTGCTATCATTATTATTATGCTGTTCCCATTCGTGGTGCTTATCTTTGTAGTAACACAGTTCAACAATATGTTTCAAATTCTCGTTGGCTATATGGGTACACTGTTCTGGATTTGCTGTTGGCAGCCTATTTTTGCCATCATTAATGGACTTGCCAACTGGGAACTAGGCAGGCAACTGGCTAAGACAGGTGCGTTTAAGCAGGAGGGCATACCATACGGCTATGTTCATACAGTATACGATACCCTGCTAAACAACCATGCCATGGTCGGCTGGATGGTTATTCTCACACCTATTATCGCTGGTATGGTCGTATATGGCACATACCGCGGCTTTAGCCATTTGGGCAATAGTATCTTCTCAAGCTACCAAGGTGCAGGTGGTGCGGTAGGCAATGAGATGTCGGATGGCAACTTGTCCATGGGCAACACAACCATTGGCAATAATAGCTTGTCAAATTCAAGTCAAAACACTACATCTGCCAATAAATTTAACACTTCGTATGAGTTGAATAGTGGTGTTTTTAGTATTAATGACCATAAAGGTATTACTTCACATCGCTTTCTTGATGGTAATTTAATAAAAACGCAAGATAGAACCGATATAGAATTGTCGGAGTTTAGCACAACACAAGATGCAAAAATTGCACGAAGTGGATATTTTGGAACATCAGACAATTTTTCAGCAAATAAAAGCTCTGGCCACAATACCGCAGAAGGCATTTCTTTTGATAAAACACAAGGAATTTCTACTGATAAGGTAACAGAAACAGGCGCAGAAAATAGGAAAACCAACTTGGCCTTTACTGGTACAGATAATACAAAATCCAACGGAATGCAGACACAAAATGTCATTGTTATTGGCAATGCACAAACAACTGGAAATGGAACCAGCAATGCAACTACTATTCATAATGGTATTGGTACTAACAAACAGTATTCATCTGGCGATACCATAACAACAAATGCAGCATCTAGTTTGAGTCTTGGCATCGGCGGCACGTCGGGAATTTCTGGCAATGGGGGCGGTGGTAATAAAGGAGGAGCTGGTGCTAAAGGAGGAATATTAGGTCTTGCAAGTGGTCTTATTAATGGTGGAATACAGACTAGCAAATCGGTCAATGAGGTCAGCATGTCGGGCAGTCAGACTACTTCTAGCGACACCAAAGCTGTTAATCGAGATAATACCACAGTTAGTCATAGCGATAATTCAAATTTTGTTAATATGCAGCAACAGCGAGGCCAAGTTAGTAGTGATATAACCACAAGGACTACGGGAAGCCGTCATGAAACTTCAGACAGTTCTTACTCAGCCAACAGGTCAGTGATAACAAATCATGACGGTGAAACTTTAACTAACAGCCAATCTGCCCGCATCGAAGAAAACTCCAATGTTCAAAAAGGTTTCGAGCAGGTTGTTGGACAGCGTCTCGACAGCTCTTCTGGTGAAGCAATGACCAAAACTGTTAATCTTGGGCTGATAAACCATGCAGATGCCGCAGCACAATGGGTTCATGATAATAACAAGGAGCTTTTTGATGATATTCTTAAATATCATGGAATTAGCCCAGAGAAAGGTATGGATTCTTACTTAGACACTCGAGAATCGCAAAGACGAGACCTGAGATTGGATTTTGCAGAGGCGCAGCTTCGAATGAAGCAGAATACAGCTCTAGAGAAAAAGCCAGAAGCGGGAGGTGCACTACCAACTAGCCGTGACAATCTGAATGAAAACTATGATAAATTTAATCCGCTCGTAAAAAAAGAGGGTCAGCAGCTCATTCAAGATATTGGGACAAACTACCGCCCAAAGAAGTAGGGGCTCCGCCAACCAATACGCCACAAAATGTCACACCGCAGCAGCCAACAGCTGCAACCAGCTTAGATAGAAAAAATCTGGCGGTCGTGGTGCAACAGCGTATTGCTCGGTGGGAGCCGCTAGTTGACCAAGTTTATGATGAAATGAATGTGCCTGCTGAATTAAGACCGATTCTTAAAGCACAAATTCATCAAGAATCCAAATGGGACCCGTTGGCCGTTTCGACAGCCAACGCAAGAGGTTTGACACAATTTATTCCGAGTACAGCAAGACAATATGGCGTTCAATATGGCAATTCTGAGGCAGATGCTAGGTCTCAAGTACGAGGGCAAGTAAATTACATGAATTATTTGCTTAAGATGTTTAATGGTAATATCACCCATGCACTACAGGCTTATAATGCAGGTGAGGGCAATATACAAAAGCACTTACGAGGCAAAAAAACATTGAAACAAGAAACGCGCGAGTATGTACCAAAAATTCAACAATGGACTGGCTACTACCGCTAAAACAAATGCCAGCTTTTGGCTGGCATTTGTTTTATTATTGTTCTTCTATGACAATTAAAAGATTATGTGGTGTCTTTTGCATTGATACTATACGATAACCTTTATTGTAAATTTCATTAATGGTCATTTGTTTTCCATCAAAAGTATTGCCGCATATAAACTTGGCATTTAAACTAGAATCATAAGAGAAACACAAATCCCCCTCTTTGTTGGCGGCCAAAGCCCCAGTAGAGGCCATTGCCAAACCTGTAGCCAGTACCGCAGATAGCGTAAGTTTTTTTAACATTTTCATCATCCTTATTCAATGTAAAAAAAGAGCAAATTTAATTAAGTAAATATATCAAATATTTTAACCCAAGCACGCTGATTTTTCTAGTAAAAAAGAGGTAAATTTATGTCAGTTCTTGATAGCCTCACAGAGCATATTCATAATGAAATGACCGCCCAAAATGTTAGTAAAGATATAGCCACTGGCATTAAAGGTAAAGAGGATGATTTGGCTAAAGAGCAGGGCAGCCATGACAGTATCGATACCGCCATCCAAAACCAGCACACCATCACGCAAAATGAGAGCATATCAGACAGAGCCAATCAAGCCATCGAGAGCCGCGAAAGCATCCAGCATGAGCTTCCAGAAATCCCTAATTTGATTTTGCGTGACGGTAGCAAGTTTGATACTGCACAAACTGGCAGCTTGGTCTATAAAGATGATAAAAATGCCATTGTGCAGATTGGTAAAAATATTGGACTAAGTTATGACGCTCAAAATTTTAAAAATATTGAGCTTGGCGAGCGTGTTACTGTTTCTATGGTGCAAGACGAACACCGAGTAATGGCAGCGGCCGAATACGAAAGACAGCAAGCACATGATGCTGGCGGCGAAAGAGCGGTTGAGTTAGATAATGAAATGCACTGAGTTTAATTTGCGTCGACGCAAATTTTACCACAGCACTTGCACAGGGAATGGAGTGGTATTGAGATGAAAGCTTGGCACATACCTACACTTAAGCAAGTGTCTTATCACGCAACCGCTTCACATACCTTTGAATGGTGGCAAGCGATACGCCAAAGTGTTGTGCCATCTGTGCATAGGTCATAGATTTGTAGCTTTCAACTGAGCTGGCTTTTTGCTCAAGCATCTGCCCCAGCTCTTGCAGCTGCTCTTTTGATAATGATGGCTTACGCCCCTTGTACTTACCTTGCAGCTTTGCTTTGGCAATACCCTCAGCTTGTGCCTCTCTAATCAAAGAGCGGTTAAACTCAGCTATCGCACCAAAAATGTGCAATACCAGCTTATCCATAGCGTTAGGGCTTGAGCCGTCAAATTTCACATTTTCTTTCAGCGATATAAAAATAACGCCTTTGTCATTCAACTGGTTGATAATTGACAACAAATCTTCAAGATTACGCGCCATGCGGTCAAGGCTATGCACAATTACTGTGTCGCCATGACGCACATATTCAATCATTGCTTGTAGCTGTGGCCGCTCTTTGCTTGAACCAGTCATCTTATCAGTAAAAACCTTATCCAGCTCTATACCATCTAATTGACGGATGGTATTTTGGTTTTCACTAGATACGCGGATATAACCGACTTTTTGAGTTTTGTTCATTTTTACGCTATGTCATTTATTTTATGATAATGACACAAATTTCATATTTTACTAATTTATGTCAAAATAAAATTGATATACTCAATGATATTAATATATCATAATTATAAAAATAAATCTATTGACATAAATTTTAAGGGTATTATAATTTCATCAATAGGCTACACTCTATTGATGTTGAATTGAATTGCGCCGACGCAAAAACTCCAAGCAACAAACTTGGGGGTTGCGTACCTGTTTATACGATATAGCTCGCATTATCGCCAAGTACAGATATCAGCTTTCCTTTTGCCCGCTCGAAGTCTGCCAATCCATGTCCAGACAAAAGAGTATTGGTTTTTTTATGCGATGTTTCCCTTGCGACGAAAATTTGCATCAATGCTCAATAACCCTTTCTTTTGACTGGTTTTGTTGTTGTTCTTTTTCACTGATATTACCCAATGTCCTATCCAAATCAAACTCTTTACGCTGATTGTCTTGGCTCGCTTGTTTCTTTTCCAGCTCACCCAAGGCAAATGTTTTATCCTGCTTGGCAGTAAGGGCTTGCTTTAGTTGTTTTTCATCATTGGTGTGTACCTCAAAATGCATCTTAGAGCGTGTTAATGCCACATAAAACATTCTGTCACCAACAACTTTGCTCAGATTCTTTTTTTCCATCTCTGATGCTTTTTCATTCATGTGGATGTAAAGATAGGTGTTTTGGTAAGTGGAACCTTGCGATGCGTATACTGTAGACGCATAGTTATAATCTAGGTGTCTATCCTTATCTTTATCCAATGTAAACTCGGTGCCATCTTTGGTTTTTACGGTAATATTTTCACCATCAATCTTGGTAACAACCGCCTCGGCATTGTTGGTGTATTTTGGATTTTCTCGGTCTTGGTCGTTAGCTGTAAATTTTACTTTATCGCCCACGGATAACTTGATGGATTTTTCCTCATAAGCTGTTGCTCGATGGCTTTTGGCTGGCTTCCAAAATATAATTTTTCCGTTTTTATTTTCTAGCTTAACCACTGTGCGCTTGTCACTAAAACCAACCACCTTAAGCACCTCGTGCTTTTTAATGCCAAGATAGCGAACCGCTGCACCAAACTTAACCAAATCATTTTCTTTGTAGTAGAATGAATCTTTTAACTGCTCATTAGTTCTGCCAGTTTTCTTCAAAGTATCTAATTGAATCTCAGCAGCACCAAGCTCACCTTTTTCTTTAAGCTTATTACGGTACATTTCGTTATAAGCCTCTCTATTGGTATTAAACGGTGTGATTACCATGCTGTTATCGCGCTCATCTTTGGGTAAAGATGATACTTTATCAACCAGCTTTTCAAGTGCGTTTTCATCTTCATGTATCATATTGTTGCTAAGCATAGCATCCAAAGCTTTTTCAATATTGGCCACCTCTAGGCTTTCTTTTTTATCGCCAAGCGTTGTATCAACAATCGTCTTTAGCTCTTGGTTTTTCTGGCGGTTAATATCTTTCATCTCTGAGTAATCCATACCCCTATCTTGACCAATCTCAAATGGCTTACCAAAAGATATTGATTGCAACTGCATTTTATCGCCCAAAAATATGACGCGCGCATCCGCTTTAATTGCATAATCTGCAATCTGGTTGAGCTGCTGCTGACCTGCAAATGAAGATTCATCTACCACCCAAATTTCCTTTTCTCGCACTAGCTCTGGATTTTCTTTTTGTACTTGGTTAAATTCTTTTTGGGCTTTGCGCGCATTAATCAAAAACATGTTATTGGTTTCACTTTGTATGCCTGTTTCCTGCATCAAAGTATTGGCCGCCTTTTTGGTACCAGACATTCCGCGAATTACCAAGCCATTATCTTGCACAATATTTTTTACTACCTCAAGCATGGTGGTTTTACCTGTACCAGCCAAACCCTGCACACCAATAAATCTATCCTGCGTACTAAAGATTTTTTCAACAGACTGTCTTTGACCATCTGTCAATTTAAAACCTTTATTTTTTTCATAAGAGGCAACACTATCATTAATATGCTGTTCTGTTACCACTTGCTCGATTGAACCTTTATGCTCATTAATGGTCTTAATCGTCCAAGCTTCTGAATTAATTACCGCCTTGGTAGTTATCTTATCCTTATCATCTAAGCTCACCAAAATACCATTGTTTTTGAGCTTATCAATCATGTAATCAGTATAGCCCACTGAGGCTGTACCCACACCACGCTCATACGCCAGCTGCCTTAGTTGCTTGTTAGAAAACACTGCCTCGCGTTCAGATAGGTGCTTCATAGCTCCACGAATGGCAGATTGCGTTGATTTGTATTCACTTTGAAAACGCGGTACATACTCGCGATTTTTAGATTCATCAATGATTTTTTCGCCATCAACACCCATCTCATTTGCTTTTTCCTGCCACCGTTCTTTAAGCAAGTCATGCGCCATATTAATTTTTGGATTGCGTGTATTGAGTGTGGCGATTTCACGCTGTGCTGCTGATGCTTCTTCTCTGGACAATCCCATCTCAGACAAGTGAGCATCAATTTCCTGTTTACGAGTAGAAAAAGCATCTATGGCTTCCTGTGAAATGCCCTTGATGTCAAAATTCCCTTTGGAATCTTTAATAACAATTTCATAGCCAAGCTTCTGTACTTTCTCAGCCAATTTATTAGTATACATCGCGCCATAGAGCCGCTGGCTTTCGTATATCTCGCTATTATCCAAGCTGCGCCATTTGCCATCAGAACCCTTAACAGCGTTCATAATCAACGCATGAGTATGAGTGTCTGGCTCCAGCAAGCGGTTGGTGTCATGACTAAATTTAGCAATAATCACATCGGAAGAGTATTCCTCTCTGGTCTCACCATTTTCTGTTACACGCGCTTTTGTAGCCTCTTGGCTAATTGCGTCCAATGTCTCAGTAACAGCCTCTTCATGGGCTTCTCTGAGCCTTTCATCACCATAAACCTCAGATAAAATAGATATACTTTTTGGCGCGGAAAAGGTCATATCAACAGCAGCGCGGTGAACAATTTTTTGTTCACCGTTTTCGTCTTTTTCAATTCTGCCAAGCTGCTGACCCTCGACTTTTCCATTCAAAATTTCTTCAAATTTTTTCGGATTAATTTTGCCTGTTAGTCCCAGATTTTCAGCACCAGCACCTTGCCACTGAGAATTATTAAGTGTCTGGTCAACTGTATTAAAATCATCCTTGGCATAGTAACTCAAAGCTTGACCTGTGCTCTTAACATTACTAACATTCAACATAAAATGTCCTTATATTCAGCTCAAAATATCTCTAAAATTACCAAAGTCATCTTCTTTATTGGCAACATGAGTTGTCTTTTCCATTTTGTTATTTGGAATCCAAGCTGGTACATTTTCTGGTACAGGCTCATAATCAAATTTAACACGAGTGATAGGGTATTTTCCTGCCACTTTCAAATAACCCTCCAGATTATCCAAACTTTGGATTTCCGAACCTAAAACAATTTTTCTGATATTGCGTCTGCCGTAAAAACTTACGCCATCGCGTGCATTATTAACACCCATTGAGCGTGAAACCTCTTTCTCATCCATCTCTACCTCACCCAATGATTTTGCCATAATATCGGCAGAGGCATCATCAGTTACGCGCATCAATAATTTTGTTTGGCAGCCAGATAAAATTGTTTTGGCATCATACTCACCATACAATTTATAAATCTGGTTAAAGTCTTGGAAGCCTAATACATGGCATAAACCATACTTACGCGTATTGGTTAAAGAGAATGCCAAATCATCCAATTTTTGCAGCGTTGGTAGCTCGTCAATAAATAGCCATACTTTATCTTTTTCAGCCATGCCAGATGTCTCTGGTAGTGATACGGCTGTTTTAATAATTGTATTTACCCATAAAGACATAATAGGTTTTAAAACATCTCTAGCCTCTTCACTAGTGCGAATAAACATCCAGCTATCATCATCTGACAACATCCAATCTCGAATAGAAAATCTTTCACCCGTATCATCCAAATACTCAAAACATTCAAGCTTGTTTTGCAGCGTCATCAAAAGGTTAATAGATGTCTTTTCTGTTTTTGGGTTGATATACTTTTCAGCTGGTGTATCTTTAACAAGCGCATGAACACCATTAAAATCATTGGCAACAATAGATTCGTATAAATCTTGGTTGGTCATGCGATTTTCAGATTCCAAAATTTTAAAAACCGTTTTTAAAACAAGGCGGCCACCCTCTGAGAAAAATGGGTTTTCATTGCCAATTGGTGATGGTATTAAACCATTGGCAATAGTCTCATAATGCATTGCATTTTTAATTTCACTCCAAACATTCCATGCAGGGCTGCGTACATCAAAAGGATTCATTAAAACATCCTTTCCCTCTCTAAAAAATTCGGAAGTAAATGCCCCTGTTGGGTCATAAATAACCGCCTTCTTGCTTTTGGCTCTTACTTGTCTCATAAGGCTATGGAATGTTTGAGATTTACCAACACCTTGTGCGCCAGTTAGCGCAATATTTAGAGGCTCAGAGCCTTTTACTAGTGGAACCTCTGCTATATGATATGGACTGGCATTATCGTCCTCATTAATCAATCTTATTAGCGTTTTCTTCTCAACTTTTTCAGCACCGCGTAAACGCTCATCCGCCATTTGTCCGCGTCCAAATTGCCACCAGTATATCAACATAAATACACTAACTGCACCGCCAAACATACTACCAATAATGGAGGCATTTTTGATTTTTCTTGAGCCAGATTCTGCGGCTTTAACAACAGATTCTGGAACATTATTAGCTGGTATCATATATTCTGTTCCATCAGAATAAATATATGAAAACTGCCCATAATCCATGCCAACTAAAGCAAACATTCTTGACTGAAAATAGCCATAGGTATTATGAAATTCATACTGTTGCATTTTAAAAAACAAATACGCACCAGCAATAACAATAAAGGCCACCAATCCAAAAATCAGTGCATTAATTAACCCGATAATTAGCATGTGAATTTGGTACAACCAAATTTCAGAACCTCGGGTGAAGTTCATTAATTCACCCTCGCGATGTCGAGACATTTTTACTCCCCATTATTTTGCTGAGATGTTTGATAGAATGCTTTAATATCTTCTGGCTTATAGCCTTGTTTGATTGCGATTCTCACCGACAATTCTTGTAGAAAATTTAGCGCAGATATAACCTTATCTTGGTTATTTTGCGATAAATTTTTATTAGAATCAATAGCAAAATTTTCAGCGCGCTGGTACATCTCATCCAATTCACACATCATACCTTTTACAATAAGATTTTTGATGTATTCTGAGATATTTTTACCACCGTTTCTTTTTAAAAGCTCATAAAAATCTTGGTCAACTCTGACTGCTACAACCTTAGTTTTTGATGACATTTTTAAAAAATCCTGTTTACATAAAATTTCTTTTATTATAAATAACTTATGATAAAAAATCAATATTTTTGTTTACAACAAAAATTGTATCTGTAAACACTTGAAAGCCTTTATTTACAGTGTTTTGCAATAGCTTTAGCAAGTTGCGTGGTGTGTGGTATAGAAAACCGCCCCCTGCAAGGGTTTGAGCCCAGATATTTTCATAACTAGATGGCTATTTTATTGGCTGATTTATGCGGATATTTTTTTATAATTTACTCGGATGACGCGTAAGCGATTGGCAATAGAATAGCGGTGGGGAATAGATAGTATTATTTGGCTATAAAATGCACTATACGGCTAATAAAAATTGATGTATATAGTAATGTACCATGCTGCATGAAAAGCCGTATAAAATAGATTTATGGGCGTGCTATTGGATATACCCAAGATATGGAATTGGTGAGAGAGAAAATAAATACAAAACAAAAAAGGGCGATTATTTTCGCCCTTAGTGTCATTCAATCAATTGTATAAAATCTATCGCCCAATTGTACAAAATCACAAGATAATTCATAATCCCAATATTTTTAATTTTTTTTGAAATTTTATACTTGATTTTATATGTAATATGTTATATAATATATTACATATAAACAAGGGCTTGTTTATATGTTTAGATTAGACTTTATTTTAAAAAGGTGCTATTATGAAATCAAACAATTTTGATAATACTAATTATCAAGAATTAGAAAAGGCAAAGATTATGGTAGATATTGCAAAAATGATAAATGATATGGAATTGGATAGAAAAAAATTTGAAAGTCAAATGGAATTAGACAAACAAAAATTTGAACACCAAATGGAATTGGATAGAAAAAAATCTGAGATGGATAGTAAAAAAATGGATGTGGAAATTGAAAAATTGCGCAAACAAACAAATTATTATCCGTGGGTGGCTATTATTATATCCCTTATTGGATTTTTTGGTTATATCTTAAAATAATCAAAAAAACCACCTGCCATCATCTGATGGTAGGTGATACGCCAACAAAAAGAGACGCACCCAGCACCTTTGCATCATCTTTTTGTTGGAGCCGCAGCTAGAGCCCCCTTGATAA
>ERZ1023461.56-NODE-56-length-41362-cov-9.348077_pt1 | contig 41362 bp, 55 predicted proteins | sample MGYA00380528_ERZ1023461 | MGnify/ENA primary metagenome ERZ1023461 (study PRJEB33173, sample SAMEA4830392) | metagenome | study: EMG produced TPA metagenomics assembly of the PRJEB25223 data set... | reverse complement strand
CTGAGGCGTTTTTTACTTCACCAAAATCGCTGTCTCGTAATAAGGTTCTTAGTAGCGATGTTTTGCCGACATTAGTGTGTCCGATGATAGATATTGTCGTAATGTTCTTGATTTTATTAACATTAATCATTGATATTTTCTTTATTTTAAAAATATGTACACAATTATGTACACATGATTATGGGATAGGGTGTGTTAGAATGGGGTATTTTGTTGCATTATAGCTTTGTGTTGGACGAAATAAAAGCCCAAGACTGGGCTTTTATTTGGCAGTATGTTTCAGTTCCCATGCATGAACTTCTTGGCTTAGATAACGCTTGACGCCACCACCCAATCCGCCGCCCATCACAGGCCTTGGAAATGGTTCACCATGAGGGTAGCGTTTTTCCCATCGGTTTAAGGTCATTTTACAAATGCCAAAGATTTCGCAAATTTCATTAGATGTTAAATACTTTTTCATGATCTAGCTCCATTTAGGTTCTAACTTTCTCATACACTCTGGGCGGTGCACTTGCCAAGATTTCAATGCAGTATTTGTTCATTCTTCAATCTCCGTAATGACTTCCCCAGTCTTGATATCGAATAGAAAATAGATAATCTGCGTTGCTTTAGGCGTTTTTTCAGCTTCTTAATTTTCATGCTCTGCCGCCAATGTGTTCAATCTTGCATCCAAGTGATTATCTAGCGACTCAAAGTCATCTGGGCTAAGATTGTGCTGTTGCTTAAATAACATCTCGCGCGCAGCATTGGCGTTATCCAAAGTCACATCAGCAATGGAGTGGCGCAAATCAAAATACAGTTTTTTGGCTTTGTAAGCAGACAGCAGATTTTGACGCTGACTTTCATCAATTGATCCTGATTCGCGGTACTTAGCAACTTGGTGGGCTAGCTCTGCCAGCTCATCGAGATCATGGGCTTTGCCAATTTGTTCGGCAATGGATGCGGTATCAATGTGCTCAATTTGAGCGACATGACTAACAGCTTGATTTACCATGTCGTTAATATCTTTGACCGTGGCTTGAATTGGCTTTGGTGCATTACCTTTTTCTGACAGCTCATCAGGGGTATAAACGCCCAAAATCACATCAGGGCAGTGCAGGCGCGCCCAACGCTTAGCACCCAAATAAGCCAGCTGCTGTCTTGGGTCAGCTATCCATAGGGGCGAGTTTCGCACGCTGCCCACCTGTGCCATACTGATAGATAGCGTGGTCGGCTCTGTGTCGCCTTGTATGATGGCTGAGACTACCACGCCCACATCATCTGACTTATCATCTTTGGATTTGACTTTTGACCAGTCACCAAAATAATCAAATTTGAGTCGCCCAACAATTGGCGCTTTGGCATTGATCACGGCGATGACCAACTGAGCTTCATAGCCTAGTGTGCCATTGACCAGATGGGTCTTTTGAGCCACGGCATAAGGATCCATGCCCCAGCGGATTGATTGACCAATAATCGCAAAGCAATCTCCCACTTTGCCTTGTAGGTGCTTGGGAATGGTGCAAGAGCCTGACGCCATGATTTCGGCTAGGCGGTGGCATTTGTTGAATAGCCCATCATCTAGGACAATTTGACTTTCAGGGTTTTGGCTGGTGGTTAGTTCGTTCATAATGTGATTCCTTGTTTGTTTTCACGGTAAATGTGGATAAAGTGGCTCATGACGGCATCATTAGGATGCATGATCATCTGATCCAGTTCGCACAAAATCTTTGCAAGCTCGCCAAGAGCTTGGTTATTTACACTAATCTCGCTTTTCAGGTCAGAGATGTGTAGCCGCATGGCATGGTTGTCATTTTTGAGCTCATCGATCATGCGCTGGGAAATATCAAGCTGTCTTTTGAGATGATCAATGTAATGCTGTTGGGCGTGTTTTTTATTCATGATTTTCTCCTTGGACGGCTTGGAAATTATGCCAAAGGTGCGTCTCGATGGGATCATTAGGCAATATCGGCATACTGCCATAGGCGATCACCGTCTCTGCTGGCACTTCATAAATCTCAACGATGGTAGTGATTTTCTTGATTTTCTTCATATTCATGGGTCTGTCCTAAAATTTTGGCGTACAAAGCCCCTACCTGCCAAGGATGGCAAGCGACAGATAGGGGGGTGGATTATTGGTGGTTTAGCAGTCGGCGGACTGGCTCAGCGATGAGCTTATCCACGGTGGGGAAAAAGCTGTCTGCACGAAGCTCGGCAAGCTTGTCCATCTCATCGAGTAGTGCAGGGAGCATCTCATCACGCCCACCACGGATGACATGGCGGATGATGTCGGCTTCGATGGCTCGTCGTTTGGTGCCGTATTGGTTCAATACATGATAGATGCGTACCAACTCATCAGCAATCAGCGGTAGATGCTCGGTGGTGTAGGCTTGCCCACCTGTAGTGCCAGTTAGCTCACGCAGGCGTGCATGGATGGCGAATCTGGCACTGCCAGAGGCATGTAGGGGTGTGCCACACAGATGCACCAAGTGCTTGATGTTCGACACATCTTGGCTGGTGATGGTGTTGGTTGGCTTTATGACAGGGGCGGTGTAGGTGCCTGTCTTGCGAATTGATGGTAGGACTTCATTAAACACCCAGTCTTGGAATTGTGTTGCACTTTGCAATTTAGATCCAAAAATCAAACGATAGACATCTGGCTCATAAATTACACGAACTACTTGTGTGCCACCTTGTGTCGGTAGGGGGTGGTGTTTTGCCACTCCCTTGCAATGGCGTGCGATAGCGTCTTTGGTATTGGCATATCCAAGTGTTTTTGCAACATCTTTAGCAACAAAAAGGGGAGTGCCGTTTTCATCAAGAAAAATGCGAACGGTGTCAGAGTGCTGAAAATTTAGGGTAATGAGATTTGACATAGTCGGTTTCCTAGTTGATAAGTTTTTAAACCTACCACAGTAAACCGCCAAGTTTAGGGTGGTAGGGCTTGCAGGGTTGGCGGACTGTTACAACTAGGAAAACAGCACATCTTACGATGTCCCTACAAGCCCCACCATAATTTACTTTTGAATGGGGGTAGTGTTTTACGACCCTCCCCTTTAAAATTTGATGGGCTTGTGCAATAAAAAAACCGCTTTAAAGAGCGGATTATTGCTCTAGTTGATATACAGACCGCCAAGTCTGCCATCGGATTTTGCCGATGTGGTCATATCATAGCCCAAGTTTTAGCGAATTGCAAGGGGTTGGGGTGTAAAAAATCCACCGCCTAAAGTGGGGGTGGACTTTATTGATTGGATGGTGGATTTTTTGGCTGTTGTCTTAGCACATAAACAATCAAAATCCCTATAATCGCAGAAATGGCAACAATTGCCACCGCAGTTTGCCCAAAGCGGACGGCAAACCCTGCAACTGTCAATAACCCCAAACCAAGTGCCAAACCAAACCATTGTCCACGAGCCATCAGCGAGACATTTTGTTTATCAAAATCCATCAGGGCGGTATTAACACGCACCATTTCTGAAATTTGGCTGGTTTGTAGCTTATGGCGTTGCTCTTGTTCGGTTTTTGCCATTTGCATGACTTGCTCAACATATTTTGGGTCAATTTTGTTAAGTTCGTGCAAAAACTCAGCAGGTGGATAAGGCGAGTATTCCTCCACCTGTTCAAATTGTGTCTGCAAACCTCGTTCATCTTGGGTGGCTTGTACTCGTGTACCTTTACGCTGTTTTTGGCTCATAGCGTACCATTCCAAGTGAGTTGCCTACTTTTTTGCTGGCGTTAGATACATCTGTACCAACCGCTTGCCAATCTTGGGCGGTATCGCTTGGCTTGATATCGGTAGGATAAATGTAGCGTGGTTCTGCACTTGGCAATAACACAAATGCCGATAACATACCTTCTAAAAATGGGGAGAGTTTACTCATGATGCACCTTGCTTAATTATGCGGAAAACAAATGGGGGTATCATAACGCACTCGGAATGAGCCAAAACCTGCTTCTCCTAGCTTTGGCGGTACAAATTCCACTTCCTTGATAATATCCTGACGCTGCTCAATGTCCAACAAGTACGCTTGAGCAGTCAAAAGACGCTCTTTTTTTGGTAGCAATACCTTGGTTTTTGATTTTTTAAGCATAACGGTCGTCCAAAATAATTAATTGACCGCATACAGCGGTTAATTAATTATAACCCAAATTATAAAATTGTCAATCAAGCCCACTTCGGCAAATCAATCGCCACAATCTCACTGCTATAAGCAGGGTAGCTGTCTGCATCACGGCAAGCTTTGAGTCGTGCCAATGCGGTGTCTAGGTCGGCTTTGCCACGCTCTAGCATCTCATCAGATGGCGTGTAGCTCGCCACCGCATAAGGGGCGTCACGCTCAGCCACTAGCCAAATATAGGCAGGGCAAGTGCCAAAGTGTGCCTCATAACCATCTAGGTACATTGCCGCTGACAGATGATAGCCAAAGTTGGTGATTGTCCGCTTAAACGCTGATGGACTGGCGTTATCCGTGGTCTTAAGATCCACAATCAAGCCATTAGGGAATGAGTCGCAGGGCGTAATCAAAAAGTCAGGACGCACACGGCAATCAATGCCAGTATCTTGATCGGTGTAAAATATCGACGCTTCTATCAGTGTGCGATTCACCTTTAACAGCTTGGCAACTGACGACTGCTTTAGGCTGTCTGTCATAGCGGTCGCTGTATCCATCTGATCTGCTGTGATGATGCTTTTATGGGCGTTACGCTCAAGCCAAGCTTCGTAGTCTGCCTTGCCTTGCTTGGTTCTGCGTTCAAACTTGGGCATGACCGTGTACTCATCATCGACCAGATGCGGCTCAAGCAGTAGGGTATGTACCAATGAGCCCAGTTTCATTGCATCGCTCGGCTCTTTTGATGTCTCAAGGCTTGCCTTAAAATGTGCTGGTGTGCGTAGCATGTGCTTAAGCTGGCTTGATGATACGGCAGGGTGAGCATGATAGTCGGCGTTGGATAGGTTGTGGATAAGATTGCTCATGGGTTTGCTCCCTTGTCCTGTTCAAACTCTTTGAAAAGGTGCGGACAAAAGTCTTGAAAAAACACAAAATCTTGCAGATTAAGTAGCTTAGTGCAGTACTCACGAATCTCTTTGCGATTACAACATACTTCGCGTGGCGGATTGCCACACTCCAAATACATAAAAATTGCATGAATTATTTTTGTTGCATCTCGTCCGATACTGTATACCACGGTAAAATTAACGATACCACGGTTAATATAGCGTTTACGAAGTTTGCTCATGGGTTTGGGCTCTCCTGTTGTAGGTGAATAGATTCTTGATAATACTGTCGTCCAAGCTCTTCTTGTATTTGACATTCGTGGTCAAAGGCATACAGACAGCCTTTTAACATAAACATCATGATGACGATAAAAATCACCGTTTGGATGGTTGATCGCATAGTGTATCTCCTAAGTTAATCTGACACTGACGACCAAAGCGATTGTCAGTAGCTGAATAACTCCTTAATCTGACACTTTTTGCACCAAGCGGTCAGATGCTGGCTTGGGGTCTATGTTGTTAAATAATTGGCTCAGTTTCATTGGCTGATAGGTTTATCATACTACTTTAAGTAGTAATAAACAACTAAAAACTACTAAAATAGAAAAAAAATATATAAGTTATTGATTTTAAACTATTAAAAGTAGTATTATTAGACAACAAAAAACCGCCATTAGGGTGGTAAATTCAGGGTAATAAAAAAACCACCTGTGGGGTGGTAAAAATAACTCGAGTTTTTTAGTCAAATGGATTATAATATCCATTAATAGGTTATTTTGAGTAATGAAATGACAAAAATAGAAGCAGTTGATCTATTCTGCGGTGTTGGCGGTCTAACCGCTGGACTGATTAGAGCTGGTATCAAAGTTAAGGCAGGTTATGATATTGATGCCGCCTGTCGCTATGGCTACGAGTATAATAATGATGCCACATTCGTCCAAAAAAGCGTAGCGGATGTCACTGCTGATGAAATTGAAAGCTGGTACAGTGACGGTGTTGTGCGCCTATTGGCAGGATGTGCCCCATGCCAACCATTCTCTACATACAACAATGGCAAAGATACAAGTATGGATAAGAAATATCCATTGCTCTATCATTTTGCCCGACTGATAGATGAGGTGTACCCTGAGCTTGTGACAATGGAAAATGTCCCTGATGTCACCAAGCATCAAGTGTATCATGACTTTGTGGCTAAACTTGAAAGTCTAGGTTACCAAGTATCTGCTCAAAAGGTAGAGTGTGTTAAATACGGTATTCCCCAAGATCGCAAGCGTCATGTACTCCTTGCAAGCCGCATTGGTAAGATAGGGCTGATACCCATAACACATGAATCACCAGTGACGGTACAAGAAGCGATTGGACACTTAACGCCCATTGTAGCAGGGCAAAGATGCTCTGAAGATTCGTTGCATCTAAGCTCTGGCTTGAGTGAGCTAAACATGATGCGGATTAAGGCATCTAAGCAGGGCGGTAGTTGGCGTGATTGGCCTGAAGAATTGGTTGCCGAGTGTCACAAAAAAAGCTCTGGCAAAACTTATGGTAGCGTTTATGGGCGCATGTCATGGGATAAACCTGCACCAACAATGACCACATTATGCACAGGCTATGGTAATGGTCGCTTTGGACATCCTGAACAGGATAGAGCCATCTCACTGAGAGAAGCTGCCATATTCCAAACCTTTCCTGAAGATTATCAGTTTGCAGAACGCATCAATATGACAGCCATCTCTAGAATGATTGGCAATGCTGTGCCTGTTAGATTGGGTGAAGTGGTTGGAATGAGCTTTTTGACAGCTGTTGTATATTAAGTATTTGGATTTTTTAGATATTTTTTCTCATTCATATATATATCAAGTCCATTAAAAACACCCAGTAGCACCGCTCGTACATTGTTTAGATTACTACGCAGAGACTCAACAGCCATTTGACCACCGCAAGTTTCAAAGGATACAGAACCGTGCGCTAAATTATTTCTTTCTGTCTTAATTTTTAAAATGGCATTCTTATCCCAACAAGCTGATTTTTTATCCTCTTGGGGAATGGGGCAGAGTTCGAAATCATATTTTTGGCAATACTCTGAAATAATTTTGCAGTCAATATTGCCACTGAATAACTTTTTCTTATTATACCCTAAGTCAAATAGCCGCTCCCTGTGATCTAAGTGATTGTTTGATAGCTCTGTGATCTTTTCTTGGGTTAATCCTTTTTGAAGATTTTTTAAAATAATTTTATGCAATTTTTTGGATAGATTCATGATATCGCACTGCTCGGATTTGATTGTTTCATAAATGGAGTCAATAGCATTACTCATGGTGGACTCAAGCAGATTGTATAACATCAAATAAGAGCTAGCCCGCAATGTTTTTGTAAGCTCCCTATTGATTTCATAAGATGCTTCAGAAAAATCAGATTTGCTTGAGGTCAGGCACGGATCATCTATCGTTGATATCTTTTCAACAAAATCTATATATGACTCCACTTCATGTAGTCGTATTTCAAATTCTTCGTAAGCTACTTTCAGATATCTATTTTGAATTTTAATCATCTTGCCTATCCAAATTGATTTCTCTGCCTAAAAGTTTATTTTTAACAAACTCAATTCTTTTAATAATTTTAGGTTTTGAATTGCTTGCATCTGAACGCATCATAGTTAGAAATTCTTTGTCTATATATGCCCAATTAGTGTCACTAGGGATAAGATTTTGGTTTTCTTCTAATGCCAAGCTTGAACCAACAGAGATTGCTTCAAAACGAATTCTGGAAATAGATTTAGCATTTTTGGATTTTCTAAAATCATGCGCAAAGTGAGCTTGAACAAATTTTAGCATCTCAAAAAACTGATTTTCCATTTCCGGTTTCTTAGCAGTCTGAAAATTAGTATCTTCGTTCATGCTTTCAATATAGTCATTCAAAAATCCAGAAACGCTATTATCGGTGCTACCATCGTTTCTTGTTCCAAAATTTGTATATCTCTCACGGTAAGCAAAAAATCTTAAAATATATTCTTCGCGCTCTCTGCGATTCTCCTTATTTTTTGCTACACAAATCAGTTTTTGCACTTCTTTGTTTTCAGCTAAAGTTTTTAAGAAATTAACAAATGGGCTATCTCCAGACCCTATACGCACTTCCATATCGGTTAGCTTGCTTCCACCTGTGTTCAGTCTTCCAAACATCATGCGTCTACCATCTTCATCAATATTTTTTAACTCAATGAGTCGGATAGTGGTGCGGTTAAAACGACGCTGTTGAGCCAATGGTAAGTCGTTAAAAATACTACCTTCTAATGAATGCAATCTTTGCATGCCTTGTAGTCTAAGATGATTGTTAACATAAGCATAGATGGTTTGCATTCGCTGAGTGCCATCAACAATCTCAACTCTACCATCAACATAATCTTGCTCATCGTCGACAATATCTGCCACAAATATGTAGGGGATAGGTAAGCCAATCAATAGCGATTCAATAAATAAAGATTGTCGCTGTAAATCCCAAACAAACTCTCTTTGATAGTCGGGAATAAATATCTCTGGCTCTGTTTGTTTAGAGGGATTAAATTTTTGTACCAAAACTTCTATTGGGTACTCTCTAATATCAAAATCAAACTGCTTTTGATTTTCAGAGATTTCCCTTTTGATCGCTTCTTCATCGAAAGTCGATATTACATATTGCTGCATATTTTTCCTAATTTAAAACTAAATTACAATCGTATAAACTGTGAATTTGTCATTCACGCCACAAAAGTCCTATCAGTCATTCACCACCGCTCAAGACGGCTGACACTCCAAACCCATCCAAGCACTTCAAACTCACCATCGCTGATCTGCTGCTTGGTGGCGACCTGCTCAGGAAATTCAGCGGCATTATCGCTGACGATACGCACGCCACCATCAGGCAGTCGGTACAGACGCTTACATAAGCACAGCTCCCCAAAGCGAATCGCAAAAATCCGCCCATCTTTGACTTCTTTTCGTCCTTTATCGATATAGATGGTGTCGCCATCTTGTACATAGGGCGTCATACTGTCATCACGGGCAGTGACTGCAAAGGCATTTTCAGACATTACCCCAAGATTGCTCAGTGTACGCTTACCCATGCGTAATTTGCGAGTTTCATGCGTCACCTCATCATTGACCGCACCATGCCCACAGGCGAAGGCAATGTCTTTATAAAAAGGGATCTCAGCTTCATCATCATCCAACGGGGTGCTATCGTCCCATTCGGTGATAGGGGTGAGTTCATAATTATTTTTTGTCATCTCACCTTCGCCAGAAATTAACCAATGTACGTCAACACCAAAAAGATGTGCCAGCTCAACAGCACGAGTGGTGCTTTTGCTTTTACCACTTTCAAGCTGAGAGTATGCAGATTGGGACAAGCCCTTAATTTGCTCGGTTACTTGCTTTTGGGTAAGCCCCTTGGCTTTTCTTGCATGTTTCAGACGATTTTTGAGTTCCATAGCTTTTTCCTATTTTTAGGATATTTCTAAGATAATTATATTAGACAACTAATATTTTTACAAATTAGAATACTTATTTTTTAATTGATTTTTTGTATCATTTAACTTATAATTTCTTATATTTTTATAAGAGAGTGGTGTAATGTCTAAAACAAAAAATAAAGCTGTGCAGTGTCTCATTGAGTTTTTTGGATCACAGATGAAGCTAGCAGATGCTTTGGATGTGGAACAATCGGCTGTGAGCGGTTGGTTAAATAATCGCTTTTATATTAGTCGAGATAATGCAGACTTGGCAGAAAGTCTAACAAACGGCGTGGTGCGTTCAGAAGAGTTACGACCACGAAAGAAAGCAAAAACCCCTAGCAGCAACTAGGGGCGTGTCCATTTTTCGGATTAACTTAAGGAAAGTTAAATGAACGAATTTATTATACCAAACTTTAATTTTGTGAGCAATGCTTTTAGTAAGCGTCGCACAGATTTTGACGCCCAAGAGCGAGAAATCGCTGAATTTATCAAAAAAGGTGGCAAAGTCATCAATCTTAATAAAGAGCAGACAAAGAAAATGGTGTGCAAAGCTCACGCCTGCCGCCAGTATAAAAATCCAAATGCCAAGATTAGATTGCTGCTATCGCATCTACAAAAAACAGGTGAGCATATGACATCAGCTCAAATCAAAAAACAATTTGGGATTAAAGCGGCAGGCTCGGCAGTGAGCAGGTTTAATCAGCGTGAAGGCAAAACGCTGATCAAAAACAAGAAGCTTCGTGATAGCACCAATCATATTTATTGCGTTTACTATGCGGCGGAGGTGAACTGATGCATTACTATAGTCACAACATTAATGATTTTAACAATGCAACCATTCATTTGAGTGTCGAAGAAGAGTGCATGTATCATCGTGCACTCGCTTGGTATTATTCAAACGAATTACCTTTACCATCAGATAAAAATAAAATTTATCGCTACCTTCGAGCAACAACCAAAAAACTGCAAAAAGCAGTAGATATGGTGCTGGAAGATTTTTTTATTTTGGAAGATGATGGCTATCACCAAGCACGATGCGATGAAGAAATTGCAGAATACAAGAAAAAGCAAGAAGTTGCATCAAATGCTGGCAAAGCTTCGGCTAACGCTCGTAAAAAGAAAGCTGAACAAGACGAAAACAATCAGCAAGCAAATGATGAACATCACATTAACGACCGTTCAACAGCCGTTCAACAGGAAATTAACGACCGTTCAACGACCGTTCAACGACCGTTCAACCAACCAATAACCATAAACCAATAACCAATAATATATATACACACACTAACGCGCGCGAGCAAAATTTTTGCAGCTTGGCGGATTGGCAACCACCACCCATGCAGGAAATGCAATCTGAATTGCTTAGGGCAGGCGTGAATGTCACACTCAATGCATCGCAGTATCAAATCGCTTTGCAAGATTTCAAGGCGTACTACGACAATCAAGCCACGCTTGGTAAACCGCTGAATACTGACTTTGTGAGAAGACAGAAATTTCGTCAATGGTTATCAAGATCGGACAGCAAAAAACCAACGAATCGCACTGATGAATTGGCAGCCATGGCGAATAACTTTGGTGAAAATTTTTACAGCAAAAACGCAAATCCAAAACTTGGGGTGACGCATGAGTAACTTGATGATTCAAATTCACAGTCCATCACACTTAGTGGCAGTCATACAAGGCTTAGCTATTGGTTCATTTGAAAAACGCTATGGTGCTATGAAAACCGCAGATGTGGTGAATATTTTTGCTTTTGTCACACAAGATTTGACGCCTGAGCAGTTGGTTGCGGGTATCAACACGATGGCAAACAAGGGCTTTTGTCCAGATGCAGCTTTGTTTCGTCGCTGGTGTTTGGGTTTACCAAGCTTTAGCCATGACGATGCCATTTCAGACAGTTATCGTGGCAAATCAGGTGCTCTGGGCAATATCTTGAAGTGGATTGCTCATCCTAAGAACACGGTGATCACTGTTGCTGAAAAACAAGCCTATGATGCCACCTACCACCTTTGGCAGGATATCAAGTCAGAACATGACAAATGGCGTGCTGAAAATGCGTTCAAAGATGAGTATGAGCTGATCGTTAATCGCTTTGTCAAAGACGGTATCACTTGCCAAGTTTACACACCACCACCTGCGATTGAAAACAAGCCCAATGATGAGCATTGGCCTGTGTCAAAAGATCGTCAGGATGAAATCTTTGCAACGCTTGGGAAGATCACAGGGCGGTTAGTATGAGAAAACGAGAACCATGTCACCGTGATATCTGGCATTCAATCACTGACTTGGATTACGACGATGTGATGGTTTTAAGATCTATCTACTACGCAGGCTTGCGAAATGATGAGACCAGACGAGCATGCACTGTTTACAAAATTTACCGGGATAAAGTTCGTGAAGTACAAAAACAAAAAAACACAAATTGATGGCATTACTTTTGACAGTAAAAAAGAAGCTGAACGCTATAAATTGCTCAAATCGATGCAAGATGATGGGCTAATCAATGATTTGGAATGTCAGCCAAAATTTATACTGATACCTAGCCAATACTTTGAAACTATTGGCAGGCGTGAAAGAGGCGTCGATTATGTCGCAGATTTTCGCTACAAAGACAATCTTGGGCAAATCATCGTCGAAGATGTCAAAAGTGCCATCACAGCCAAAGATAAAGTTTATCGAATTAAGCGTAAGATGGTGAAGTATTTTCATGATGTGGAGATTGTTGAGGTATGAATGAATTAAAACAAACTGAAAATGACGCAGTCAATCACCCGAGTCACTACACATCAGACCCATCAGGCATTGAGTGCATACAGATTACACGCCATCGTAATTTTAATATCGGCAACGCCATTAAATACCTTTGGCGAGCAGGGCTAAAAGATGGTAACAGTGATATTCAGGACTTACAAAAGGCGGTTTGGTATATTCAAGATGAGATTGAGCGGCTTGAGAAGTTGAAGGGTGTTTAATGAGCAATGAAAAACTAGAAGCGTACAAAAAAGAGTTTGTTGAATGGGGGCGATGGGTTAGGTGCGACCCTAATAGGCTAAGTTACCCAAGCCCTTGGTTTGAGATGATAATGCGTGATAATATTCCCTGCTCATCTGTTAGTCCAAATATTATAGATGACAGGGCGATAGCGATTGATAAGGCGGTTAGCAGATTATCACGATACAGCGTGTTACAGTATCAAATTTTTGTTTTGTACTTTGCTAAAAATATTCCTGAGTATAAAATCGCCAAGATGGCAGATATGCGAGTGTTTGGTAAGAATAATAGTAAAAATGCAAGAAATATGGTTAAAGAAAATCTAAGCGGTGCAATGGGCTATGTAATTGCTTTTCTTGAAAATAATGCTTGAATTGTTAGCAAAGATTTGTTAATATTTACCCATAATGGAAAAGTGTGCATATAGCACGATTTTGATATACCCCTTGCCTCTGTTTACACGCAAGGGGTTTTTTATTGCCTGTTATCTGACCAATAACAGAATGCACCACAGCGTAAAATCATCTGATTGGGTGAGTTGGTCGCACCAATATTTGACGAACGAACGCCAAGCCTAAGCCGTCTTTGTGCATTAAGTGGGTAAAGGTTGGTTAGTAGCGGTTTCCCCCACGACAAGGGGTTTTTTCGTTGGGCAAATTGATAGGGGTGTCAGTGAACTGGCGAGATATTGCCCAGTGTCAGCCAATGTGTTCATGATGTTTTATGTATGGGGGTGGTCTCATGAAAAGATTGCGGTACGCTATTTGAGTGCCATTGGGTATCGGGGCAAGAGCCGAGCAAGCCGCCACGATGTTAGATCTGCTCTCATTAAAGCAGAATCATTTTTAGCTGGGCTATTGCATAAACTGTATTCATTTACATAAACCCTACAAATAAGTCTTGTTTTGTCGACAGTCCAATAGTAAGATATTATCAAACTTGAGGAGTGCACCTAATTAAAAGGTGCACTTTTTTATGGAAGAAATATGACAACACCATGCAGAGCCAGACTGTGCAAAAATCTTGTTAAAAGCAGATTGATGAAGGGGTATTGTGATGAACACGCACACCTCCGCCATGGCTGGCAACATAATAAATCAGCGTCAGAGCGTGGCTATGGTAGCCAGTGGAAGCGATTAAGATTGCAGGTGCTTAAGCGTGATAAGCATCTTTGTCAAATGTGCAAAGCTGATGCACGATACACACACGCAACCGATGTGGATCATATCATACCCAAGGCGAAAGATGGCACAGACAATATGGCAAACTTGCAGTCACTTTGTAGTTCTTGTCACAAGATTAAGACAGCACAGGACGGGAGGGGCGGGTAAAAAGTTTGGAAAGATTGTCTTGTAGCACCGCACCCTAAAAAAAATTTTTACGACCGCGAAATTGGAAGTTTTAGGGTAAGTTAAGATAAATTAACAGGTGGAAAAATGAAAGGGCGAAAACCAAAACCAACAGCTATTAAAGAATTGACAGGCAACCCTGGCAAGCGTGCCCTGAACAAAAACGAACCCAAATTTGCACAAATTACCGAAATCGAACCGCCAGTATGGATGACAGGTACTGCCGTGACCATGTGGTGTACTGTGATGCCTGAATTGTTGGCAACTGGCGTGCTAACTGTGGCAGATGTGCATAATGTCGAAGCATTTTGCATGAGCTACAGTAGGTGGCGTGAAGCTGAACAAGAAGTGGAGCGGTATGGGCTTGTTATCATGGATGACAACGGCAAGCTGAATAAAAACCCTGCACTCACCATCATTAACGAAGCTAAAACGCAGATGATGAAGTTTGGGTCATTGCTGGGTCTTGACCCATCATCACGCACACGGCTGACAGGTGCAGCCAACAGCGAACCTATCGCCAATCCTTTTGCAGATTTATGACTTATCCCAATGTACAAAAAGCCTTAGATTACATTCATGCGGTGCTATCTGGTGAGATTATCGCCAATAAATACATTAAATTGGCCTGCCAAAAGCACTTAGACGAGCTAAAAAACAGCGAAACTAACCCTGATTATCCGTATTTTTTTGACCCTGCCAAGGCAGAAAAGGTGGCAAAGTTTATCCAGCTTTTACCGCATACCAAGGGCAAGTGGGCATCAAAAGGTGAGCGAATCACCCTTGAACCATGGCAAATCTTTGCTTGCTGCCTGCCCTTTGGTTGGATTAAGCGAGCGACGGGGTTTCGGCGTTATACTAAGATTTTAATTTTTGTGTGTCGTAAAAATGGTAAGTCTGCCATTGCAGCAGGCATTGGCAATTATATGTTTTGTGCTGATGGCGAGTTTGGTGCTGAAGTGTATAGCGGTGCAACCACAGAAAAACAGGCTTGGGAAGTATTTCGACCAGCCAAAATCATGGTTGAGCGTACCAAAGCACTTAAAGATTTCTACAGCGTTGAAGTCAATGCATCGAACATGGCACGCTTAGCCGATGGCTCACGATTTGAACCGATCATTGGTAAGCCTGGTGATGGCTCTAGCCCATCTTGTGCCATCATTGACGAATACCATGAGCATAAAAATAACGATTTGTACGACACCATGGAAACGGGCATGGGTGCACGAGAACAGCCGATTATGCTTGTGATTACTACAGCAGGTTCATCCATCGGGGGTGCGTGCCATCAGATGGTGCGAGATGCTGAAAAAATGCTTGATGGGGTAATGGACATTCCCGACCTTTGGGCGGTGCTATATGGCATGGACAAAGACGATGATTGGACAAGCGAAATTGCACTTAAAAAAGCCAATCCGAATATGGATATCTCAGTATCGGCTGAGTTTTTACAGGCAAGACAGCGTGATGCCAAAATGAGTGCTGCTAAGCAGGCAATTTTTAGAACGAAACACCTAAATGAGTGGGTGGGTGCAAAAAATGCTTGGCTGAACATGGCAAAATGGGCAAATGCTCCAGAGCGGTTGCCGTTGTCTGCACTGACAGGCCGTCCGTGCTTCATTGGTCTTGACCTTGCCACCAAAATTGATATGGTGGCACTAATTTTGCTATTCCCACCGACAGCTGACGATCCCAATTACCATGTACATGGGCGTTATTATTTGCCAGATGTGCGTGTGCTTGAAGAGCTTGATAGTAACACTGAGCGTTATCGAGCATGGGATGCCGATAGCCTGCTCACCCTGACCATGGGTGAGGTGGTGGATTTTGATGCCATTAAGGATGATTTGCGTGAGTTTTATGGTCGTTTTGATGTGCAAGAAGTGGCGTATGACCCATGGCAAGCCACACAGCTTGCTCAAGAGATGGAAAAAGAAGGTATGGTGATGGTCGAGCTAAGACACACCGTGCAAAACATGAGCGAGCCGATGAAAGAGCTTGAGGCGTTGGTGCTACAAAAGCGACTGGCACATGGTGATTGCCCGATTTTAACTTGGCAAGCGTCAAATGTGGTGGCAACCCTTGATAAAAAGGATAATATCTATCCGAATAAAGAAAGGGCTGAGAATAAGATTGACGGTATGGTCGCATTGATTATGGCTTTATCGAGGGCGATTGTGCATACAGATACTGGGAATGTAGATGAATTTTTTGATAATATGATTATTGCTTAATCTTTTGTCTCTGTAGCACACAAGAAAAATTAGTTACCTGCATCGTTAACGGTGCAGGTTTTTTATTGGTGATTTTTAATGGATATACAATTACAACAAGGCGATTGCTTAGAGCTATTAAAGACTTTGCCTGATAACAGTGTGGATATGGTGCTAACCGATCCGCCTTATGGAGTACTTGACTTTAAGTGGGATAATGAAATTGATAACGAAAAACTATGGCAGGAATTAAAAAGAGTTATAAAGCCAAATTGCATTATTGCTTTATTTGGCATTGAGCCATTTAGCACGCAAGTAAGATTATCCAATATCAAAAATTATAAATATGACTGGTATTGGAAAAAATCTGCTGTTGGCGGTTTTATTAATGCTAAAAAACGCCCTTTAAAAACATTGGAAAATATCATGGTATTTTCTGATGGTGTGCCACGTTATTATCCGCAGGGGCTAGTACGCTTGGATAAAAAAAAGTCCAGAAAGGCAGAGAAGCTCTCAAAGAGAAGCGGGGGAGGGACGGTGCGTTGTATAGTTGCAACAGCAAAGCAAGCGAGTATATACAAGAATTTACCAATTATCCAAGACATATTTTGGAATTTGGCAATTCTAACAGCACAGAAAGGGGTTTGCATCCAACACAAAAACCCGTCGATCTGCTTGAGTACTTAATCAAAACTTACACTAACAAGGGAGAAACAGTGCTTGATTTTACTATGGGATCAGGCTCAACAGGCGTGGCGTGTGTCAATACAGGGCGTAAGTTTATCGGATTTGAGCTAGACGATTATTATTTTGGCGTGGCATGCGACCGTATTAACAGACACAGGGTGCTTAAAGATGAATGATGAAAACTGGTGGTCACGGTTTTACGCCAGATTGTTTGGGGGCGGTAAGCGACTTGATAAAGGTAGCGAAGTTGCTCCGTTTAACTCAATGCACATGCCATCTGGCACGGCAGTAACCGCAGAAACCGCTTTAAAATTATCGGCAGTTTGGGCGTGTGTACGATTAAGAAGTCAGACTATCGCCAGTTTGCCCCTGCACTTAAAGTCTGATAGCAAGGAATTGGCAACAGATCACCATTTGTACCGAATTTTGCATGACAGCCCAAATGCGGACATGACAGCGTCTGAATTTTGGGAGTCGGTGATTGTCAGTCTTGACCTGTGGGGCAATGCCTATGTGTACATCACACGATTGGGCGGTAGGGTGGTTAGTCTTGATATATTAGACCCATCAATTACCGTAGTGAAAAGAAATCGTGATGGTGATATTAGCTATAAAGTCGGTGAGGATATTTTTGGTGCTGAAGATGTGTTACATATCAAAGGGTTTACCATGGATGGCTTGGTTGGCTTGTCGCCAATCCGCTATCAAGCAGGCGTGATGGGTGCACAAATTGACGCCAACAATGCTGCAAGCCACACTTTTGGCAATAACTTAAAAGCTGGCGGCTTTTTGCAGACTGACAATATCTTAAACAGCGAGCAAAGGCAAAAGCTAAGAGGTAATCTTGAATATTTTTCAAAGCCTGAAAATGCTGGCAAATATATGGTGCTAGAAGCTGGTATGAGCGTGTCATCTAGCGGGGTTAAGATGAACCCAAGCGATGCACAGTTACTTGAAACTAGGTATTTTGGCATTGAAGAGATATGCCGAGCCTTTGGCGTGCCTCCGCAGCTGATTGGTCACACCGATAAGGCAAGCTCATGGGCATCGAGCCTTGAGGGCATGAATTTGGGCTTTTTGACTTACAGCTTACGCCCCACGCTTGAACGCATTGAGCAGGCGATTCGTAAAAAGCTACTGTCACCGTCTGAGCGGTCGCAATACAGCCCTAAATTTAGCGTTGAGGGTCTGCTGCGTGCTGACAGCCAGGGGCGTGCTAATTTTTACACAACCATGCTACAAAATGGCGTGATGACTCGTAATGAGGTGCGTGCTTTAGAAGATCTGCCACCAATGTCAGGTGGCGACAGTCTGACCGTACAGCTCAATCTAACACCACTTGAGAAATTGGGACAAGATCATGAAAACCAAATCAATTAATTTTGAGCCGTCAATCGTTAAAGATGACGGCTTTTTTAGTGGCTATTGCAATGTTTTTGATGTTGTGGACAGCTATGGCGACAGCGTACAAAAAGGTGCATTTGTCAAATCACTGGCAAAGTTTGAAACACGCAGCAAAATGCCGCCGATACTGTGGCAACACGACAGAGCACAGCCCATCGGCGTATGGACAGCACTCAAAGAGGATGAACATGGGCTATACGGTGAGGGCAAATTACTGATTGATGATGTGCCAAAAGCCCGTGAAGCACACGCACTCATCAAAGCAGGCGTGATTGACGGCTTATCTATCGGCTATCGTGTTGAGCAAGCAGACTATGACAATACCAAAGAGGTGCTACTGCTCAAAGAATTGGATTTATTTGAAATCTCAATCGTTACCTTTCCTGCCAACGACGCATCGACCGTGACAGTGGTCAAATCGGCTTTGGCACAAGGGCAGCTGCCCACTTTATCTGAATTTGAAAAATTCTTGCGTGATGCAGGATTTAGCAAATCGCAAGCCACTGCAATCGCATCACACGGCTTGCGTCAATTGCTGGGTGAGCCAGCAGAACTTAAAGATGCATTACAAATCATTAAATCTATCACAGGAGACATAAATGTCTGATATGACAAAACAGCTCGCCACCGAGCTTGCAAAAGCCACTGACTATGTCAAGGGCTTGGGCGAAGAATTAACGGGCCGCTTAGAAAAAGGTGAAAATAACTTATCTACTTTAAAAGGGGATGTTGATGAAGCGCTTAAATCAATGGGTGATGTTAAAGCACGCCTTGATGCCATAGAGCAAAAACAAGCACGCAGAGCACAAAATCAAGAGCCTGAAAAGTCACTGGGTGAGCGTTTGTTTGAATCTGATGCGTTTAAGCAATTTGCTGATAATCCGACCGCAGGCAATCGAGCCAAGCTAAATATTAAAGCGACGATTACCAGTGCCACCACCGACACCAGCGGGGCAGCAGGTGCACTGGTACAAACACAGCGTCTAGGAGGCATTGTAGCCCCACCTGATCAGCGTCTGCGAGTGCGTGACTTGCTGATGAAAGGCACGACTGATAGCAATGCACTTGAATATGTGCGTGAAACAGGCTTTACAAACTCAGCAGCAGCACAGCACAATGAAGGTGACAAAAAAGCACAGTCACATATCAAGTTTGACACCCAAAGCGTATCAGTGCGAACCCTTGCACACTATGTCAAAGCGTCACGACAAATTTTAGATGACGCATCAGCTTTGGCAAGCTATATCAACGGACGCTTGATTTATGGCTTAAAACTGGTTGAAGATCGTCAGCTGCTAAACGGTGATGGCGAAAATGGCAATCTTAAGGGCATTATCCCGCAAGCGACAGCATTTGCAGACAAAGCGACGCTTAGCACATATACCATCATTGACCAGTTGCGATTGGCACAGCTACAAGCGGTGTTAGCCGAATATCCTGCCTCTGGCATCGTCTTAAACCCAATCGATTGGGCTAAGATTGAGCTAGAAAAAGATGCGGATAATAGGCATATCATCGGCTTGCCACAAGGTACGGCAAATCGCACCCTATGGGGCGTACCAGTTGTTGAAACAACCGCCATGGGTACGGGCAAATTCTTGACAGGTGCGTTTAACCTTGGTGCACAAATCTTTGACCGACAGCAAGCGGCGATTGCCGTGGCAACCGAAAACGAGGATGACTTTGTACGAAACTTGGTTACTATCCTTTGCGAAGAGCGTCTTGCATTAGCCGTATATCGCCCTGAGGCGTTTATTTATGGCGATTTGGTAGCGAAATAAGCCTTGAAACTTGCTGATATGACCTGCCATCAGGACAGGTCATATCTTTTATGGGAGATGAAAATGGCTGAATATGAAGTCTTAAAACAGCATTATGGCGATAAGCAATACTATGAGGGCGATATCAGGCAGCTTGATGATGATTTTACTGCCAAGCGTTTAATTGAGTTCGGTTTGATTGGCAAGGCTGAATTGAACAAAAAAGTGCAAAGCAAAGCTAAAAAAGTACCAAGCAACAAGGCTGAACCCGTGCTTGAAAATAAAGGTGATGATAGCGATGACACAGAAGATAACGCTTGAAATGGTCAAGCATCAGTGCCGTATCGATCATGACGATGAAGATGATTTACTTATGCGTTATTTGAATGCTGCTTTAATTCATGCGTCAAATTACATCGACGGATTACTTGATGAAAGCAATCTGGCAGTACAGCAAGCGGTGTTACTGCTTGTTGGGCATTGGTATGACAACCGAGAAGCTGTCAATAATGACTATCAAACGCCGCAATCAATCCCCTTTGGATTTGAGGCGTTGTTACAGCCTTATCGAAATTTGGGGGTGTGATGCAAGCAGGTAAGCTTAAAGATAGAGTATCTTTCATGCAGCATTTAGAATTACGATCTGCAACAGGTGCACCCAAGCGAACATGGTCTGTCATAGATACGGTTTGGGGGCAATTTACACCCGTCTCTGCCAAAGATGTCATTGCTGGGAAAGCGGCAGGCGTGGAGATATTGGCAAGGCTTAAAATCAGATATCGAGATGATATTAAGCGTAATATGCGTGTCGTGTGCCGTGGTAAAACCTACGATATTATTGGTGAGCCACTGGTGGACAATAAAAGTGGTCGAGAATATCTTACCCTACTGCTACAGGGGGCAGAACAATGAAACTGATTGGTGCAGAAGAACTTGGCAAAAAACTTAAACAAGCCAGGGAAGAGATTACTAACAAGCAAGCAGGTAGTGCATTGTATAGCTCACTGATGTATGCATCATTACCGATGTACAAATATGTCAGATCTCAGGCACCAATGACAAAAGCACCATACCGCCGTTATATGTCCTATGGTCAAGGTGATGGCTTTTATTATGACAAGAATGGCAAAAAACGCAGAAGACGCGCAAAAAGAGGCACAGGTAAATACGAGATTCAAGAATCAGGTCTTTATCACAAAAGCATCAAAAGACGACGCCTAACCCGTGGCAAGTCTGCAAATTTGGATGGTGCGGCGATTGCTATTTATGTCGCAGAAGGCTCAGGAAAAACGCACGGCTCAGCATATTACTGGTTTTTTAATGAATATGGTACAAAGTATCAAGCAGCAAGACCGATCTTTAGACCTGCATTTAATAGCGGTGCTGAAGATGCTGCGGATCGATTTAAAAACAAATTGGGAGAGCGTATTGACAAAATCATGGGTGGATAATGATAGCAAGTAAAAGAATTTTTGGCTTGCTGGGTGAATTAGTCAATGATCGTGTTTATCCGTTGTTCGTACCTGAGACCGCTGATAGCACACCGCCTTTTATGGTTTATACGCTGGTGTCAAATGTGCCAGATAACACACTAGACGGGGCAACAGGGCATGAGTGGGTAGGTGTGCAGATTGATATTTACGCAGCAGATTATGATGAGACTATCGCACTGGCACAAGAAGCGGTCAAGCGATTAAACACAATCAAGCCATCAGAGTATGGTGGCGTGGTGTATGTACACGATGATGGGCTTTATCGCGCAATCATTGAGTACGAATTTTGGCAAACAATTGCATAGGTGACTATTATGGCAGAAACAAATACTGTAGAAAATGCAAAAGACAGCTTTTATCAGCTGTTCGTATCAGCAACAAATACAAGCTCAAGCTTCAAAAAAATTGAGCGTTTAACATCATGCGGTGTACCATCTGAGGCGAAAGTTCTTGATGACATTACTGCTACAGATGACAGACGCCAAGTCAATGCTGTCGTCGATTATAAAGAAAATTCGGAAGTAGAGTTTGAGTATGTGCTGCTACCAGAGGATGAAACACATAAACTGCTACAAAAATCTTTTGAAAGTGGTAGAGAGCTGTATTTTCAGCTGAAATTCATGGAAGCGACAAGCGAAAGCCGCCAATTCAAAGGCATTATCGCAGAACTGACCACAGATGCTGAAGATACTAAGAAAAAACTGCGTAAAAAGGGCAGAATCACAATCACTGGTGATACGACAAAAGAACTGACCGAATAAGGGTGCAAACACACCCTTTTTTATTAACTTATTAACTGATAACAGGATAAATCATGAGTAATTTAAAAAACGATTTGCTAAAAGCATTAAGCAATCTTGGTACGCCCACTGCTTACGACATCGACGGTATTGGCACTGTACATATCAAAAAACTGACAGTAGAAGAGCAGGGTAAGCTTATGCATGATAAAGGCGATGATGTCAAATCATCATTGCGTTTAGTGACATTTTCTGTCTGTGATGAAGAAGGTAAGCGTGTATTTGCCGAAAATGACATCAAAGATTTAGGCAAAATGCACGCCGATACACTAACCAAACTGATTGAGGCGATCAGGGAAGTAAATGGCTTTGATGCCAAGGTGGATGACTTAAAAAAGGACTGATCGCTCATGCTGACCGCCGATTTTTGTTTAAATTGGCGGCTCATCTGGGTATGACCGTCGCTGAGCTTGCCAGTAAAATGAGCTATACAGAGTTTCTAGAATGGCAAGCATTTCATGACATTGACCCCATTGGCGGCTATCGTGGCGACATCCAAGCTGCAACGATCGCCGCATCCATGGGCGGCGGTAAGCTGTCTGATTATATGATCATTGATCCAAACCCTATGACAGATGAGCAGCGTCAAGAGTATGAGCAGCAGCGCGAGGCACAAAAAGCAAGAATACAAGTGGCGGAAATGATTGCAATGTTTAATTCAATGTAATTGCTAAATTGGTGTAACTTTGTTTATAATAAAAACTCAATCAATCAAAGGGTGCTATTATGAACAAGTTTTTATCAGTTTTAAGTGTGTTTGCTACCGTATTTGTCTTATCGTCCACGCCTGCTATGGCTAAAAATACGCCATGTAGTGGCAAAAAAGGCGGTATCTCTCACTGCAGCAATGGTAAGTTTGTCTGTAAAGATGGATCAATCAGCGCATCTAAGAAAGTGTGTAAATAAAATCCATAGGTGAAATTCTTTACCTATTTTCAGTTATTTAAAATACTACAAGGAGAATTACATGCCGTCGTTAGAAGAAGTCCAAGCTGCTTTGCAAAATAAGGATGCAGGTATTAATTGGTTAGGAAAAGGTGAAATTAAAGAACTGCCAAACATTTTATGGGAAAATGAGTTGCCTGAAAAAGTGGTGCAGGGTTTTTATAAAAATGGAAACGGGATTTTGGTTTGCACCAATTCTCGACTAATTTTCATTAATAAAGGTCTTATGAGTTTAAAGGTGGAAGATTTTCCATTAAAAAACATTTCATCAATTCAGTATGAAACTGGTATTTTGATGGGGAAAATCACGATTTTTGCATCTGGCAATAGGGCAGATATAGGCAATATTGAAAAAGCTTATGTCCGTAATTTTGCTGAATATGTTAGAGCAAAAATTTCAGACATCAGCAAGTCATCTGTATCAAGCCAGCCAGTGCAAACAAATTTAAGTGCTCAGACCGCTTCTGATGATGAAATTATCGCACAGCTTGAAAGGTTGGCTGTGCTTAAAGAGAAAGGTATTTTGACTGATGAAGAATTTGCTGCTCAAAAAGCAAGAATTCTTGGATTGTAAACTGTTAAATTTTAACAAATTTAGGCTATACCCTGCTCATCAGATGGTGAGTGGGGCATTGGTATTTGTTATTGATAAGTAAAACAAATTGTTCAAACCATATCATGCTTGCTATAATATAATTTCAGCGATACTTTTAGTATTGTTATCATCAAGGAGATGGGTGTATGCAAGATAATGCTAAAAAATCAGATGCAACTCACCACTCTGCTCAACTTTTGCGTGATATGTTTAGTTGCCTAAACCAAGCAATGAGCAGGGAAACCGAGAAATTTCACCAAGAGCAAAAAAAGGTAAAAGAGGAGATTAACCATGGCGCAAGAATCACCAACCACAGAATCTCTCTTTGATTTTTTATATCTTGACAGCATTAAAATTCGCTCGTTTTATGCGCAGCTGACAGGGTTTGGCTCGTTGGCTAGCATTAAGGCAAATAACGCACTTAATAGCAGCTTAGCGAGCGAGGGTGCTTTTGGCGTAAATGCTATGGCAAAGATTGACGCTAAGGTGAACTATGCTACAGGTGAAAATCAATCTAGCGAAAAGACTTATGATGCGACACCAACATTACCTAGGGAAATGATTGATAAGCTAGACGAGTTAGGATTTATCAGTCGAGAACTTGGTGAGAATTCAGCAGGTAATTTGGTGTTATTAAACGGTGTGCTAAGCATTACAGATATAGAAACACTGCAAAATCTACTTGAGCCAACAATGCACTTTGCAACCGAAGAAGAATGCAAGCAATTGTATGGTGATAGAAAAAGGCAGGCGGTAAAGAAAAAGCTTGAGGAAAACAAGCCAGTGGTTCAATTAATTAAGGCTATTCCATATGCACTTGAAGCTAGACTAAAAGTCGGTGAAGACATGGTATGGATGACCTTAAATCGTGGAGAAATGGTCGGCAATCCACACGATATCAACCTAAAGCATGGTAAGGTGTTGTTTGGGGAATATTATGTTTTGGGAGTGTTAGACGCCATCCCAAATGATGATATGAATATAGATATGACAACTGGTAGCTTTGGTGATGTAATCTTGGAATTGTCTCAGTCGCTCAAAGAAACAATGGGTAGGAATACAAGCAGTTATGGTATCACCCCGATTGCTATCTTTAGAGTAATCCGCACCAATCAACAAGCTAAATAGCACTATATAACTTAAAAAACCAACCGTCCTTTATGGGCGGTTTTTTATTGGGTGAATTATGGCAGTTGTATCAAAATTACAAATTGTGCTTGAAGCGACGACGACAGCGTTTGATCGTGGCTTGAAACAAGCTTCTGAAAATCTCAACGCTTTTGCAAAAAAGAACGAAGAGATACATAACAGACTTGAACGATTTAATCGCAAGCATGAGCAGGCGCTGAGTACAATGCGTGGCATTGGTGCGGCTAGTGCTGCTGCTATGGCGGCAGTCGGCTACGGCATCAAATCATCTGTCAATGAAGCGATAAAGTTTGAATCAGCCCTTGCAGAAGTTAAAAAAGTCGTGGACTTTGATTCACCAGAGGGTTTGGTGAATATGCGGCGCGAGCTGGAAAACTTATCAACTCAAGTACCAATTGCTTTTGACGGTTTGGCTAAAATCGCTGCGGCGGCAGGTCAATCGGGCATTGCTGCTGATGAAATTGTCAAATTTACTGAAGCAGCAGCCAAGATGGGTACTGCATTTGACATTAGTGCTGAAGAAGCAGGTCAGGCCATGGCAGAGATGCGTACAGCATTTAAGATGTCGCAGTTGGAGGTTGAGACCCTAGCTGATAAAATTAACTATCTTGGCAATAATTCACCAAACGCTGCTGCAAATATCATGCAGGTTGTTCAAACCATCGGTCCATTGGGCGAGATTGCTGGTGTATCATCTGATCAAATTGCAGCCATGGCAGCAAGCCTAACGGGCGTTAAGCCTGATGTGGCGGCTACTGGTCTGAAGAATATGATGATTCAGCTGACCAAGGGTGACAGTCTTGCCAAGTCTGCCAAAACTGCTTTTACCCAACTTGGGTTGTCTTATACAAATGTTGCCAAGGGCATGCAGAAAGACAGTGTGGGCACGATTAACAAAGTACTTGAAGCGATTAAAAAACTGCCTGCCGAAGCTCAAACAGCGAGTATTAACGCTATATTTGGTGCTGAGGCACTGCCCGTGGTATCGCAGCTTGTCACAGGCACCGAGACGCTGACCAAGCATTTGCAAGCGATGGGTGATGCTACCAAATATGCAGGATCTATGAATGCAGAAGCGGCGAACATCAATGCCACAGCAGCCGCACAGATGGAAATGTTTAAGAATGCGACACAGAACGCCAAAGCAGCGATCGGCGAAGCTTTTATACCTGCTTTGGCTGGCATTGTTGAAAAATTAACACCGACAATCAATAGCATCAAGGAGTTTGCTCAGGAAAATCCGAAGTTAATTTCAACCATCGCCGAAGTAACAGGTGTTATACTTAGCTTGGGTACAGCCTTGGGTGCCATCGGCTTGGCGGTGCCAGTAGTAACAACCGCATTTGGTGGGCTTGCTGCTATTAGCGGTCTGGTGGGTGCGGCCTTGGGTGCTGTCACTTTTCCAATACTTGCCATCGGCGTTGCCATCACTGGTGTCATCGTGGCAGGTGTAGCACTTTATAAAAATTGGGAAACTGTTAAAGCTAAAGCGGCTGAGATTTTTAATAGTCTGCCTGCACCAATTAAGACAGCGATTGATAATATTAAAAGCTATTTTAGCAGCATGAAAGCGGTATTTGATGTTGTGTTAGATACCGCCAAAGCGTTCTGGCATGGCTTTTCGACGATACCTTTGGCAGCGTTTGAAGTCATCAAAGCATCTGTCAGTTTTGGCATGAATGCTATCTTATCAATCATCAAAGCGGTGCTGACTGGTATTGCCGCAGCATTTAATTTTGGTTTTGATATTGCTAAAGCCATTGTTGAGACAGCACTCGGAGTCATCAAAGGCATCATCAATGGTGACATGAATGCGGTTGTCAATGCCATCAAAAACGGTCTAAAAACTGCAGGTAATGCATTTAATCAGCTGCGTACCGATGTTGTCAATACCATTAAGCAGCTTGGCACTGACTTATACCAAGCGGGTAAAGATGCTGTTGATGGCTTGGTGAAAGGCATCAATGACAAAATCAGCGCCGCCGTGGCTAAGTCAAAAGAGCTGGCATCTGGCGTGAAAAATGCAGTTACGAACTTTTTTGACATCCGCTCGCCATCTCGTGTGATGATGCAAGTCGGCTACTGGATCGCTGATGGCCTGGCAGTTGGTATAAAAAAAGGTGCGGCAAAAACGAAAAAAGAAGCCAAAAAGATGGCTGAGGACATCAAAAAAGCCACTGATGATGAGCGTATCAATATCGCTAAGAGTGTCTATAAGCTACAACAAGAGCTTAAGGGCAATCCTTATGCTGATTTTTTGACCGACATTGCTTTTGGAAAATATGGCGACGCTAAGAAGTTTTTAAAGTCGAAAGATTATACTCAGATCTCACAGCTCAAAGAAACTGAGAAGCGCTTACAAAATATAATCTCAATCAATGATGAGCTTGACGGCTTAAGAGAGTCTGTAAGATCGTTTGGCATGGATGAGATTGAACGCTTAGAACATGCTTACAAAACAAGTCAAAAATACTATTCTGCTACTGAAGATGACATGCTTGAGCATATCGGCTTGTTAAAAGAAATTCAGAATTTGGAATTTGGCAATAAGATTGACGAAATACGAGAGCAACGCAATCTCATCGGAAAAACAGAAGTTGAGCAGCTTGAGTATAAGCTCAAATATTATCGTGAGTATCGACACATTAGTGATGTGCTTAAAAAAGCCATGATTGATGAAATAAAACTCAAAGAATTTGAGACATTGCAATCTGAAAAGAAGCTCGATCTTGAAAAGAAATTGCACATGCTTCGTGGAGGTACCGAAACGAGCTGGTTGCTTAAGCAAAGCCAGTTTACTGAAGAGCAAAAAAAGCAGATTGAGCAACTCACTAAGCAGATTGAGCTTACCGAGCAACTGGCTGAGTTACGCGAAAAGCTCAAAGATAAGAGCGTGTTTGATGTAAAAGATGCAGTCAAATCAGGCAGCTTTGGTGAGGGCTTAGGCGGCGTGCTTGAAGGTATCGCAGGGCTTGGCAATATCAATGCAGGTGCGATTGAGAATTATGCCAAAATTGAAGAGGTTTTTGCTGAAGAAAAAGCAAAGTTAGAAGAAGCGCGACAAGTCGATTTGGAGAATGAAGCGTATTATTATGAGCAGTCTAAAATCTTAGCTGAACAATATGCTGACGCAAAAGAAAAACTACTACTTAATGCGACCCAAAGCACGCTTGGCGGCATTACTGCAATTACTAAATCAGCTTTTGGCGAGCAGTCAAAACTGTATCGAACGATTCTGGCATTTGAAAAGGGTGTAGCAATCTCACGCTCGATAATCGCTATTAAAACAGCGATGGCGATGGCATCCGCCAATCCATTCCCAGCAAATTTAGGTGCAATGGCAACTGTCGCAAGCCAAACAGCAAATATCATCAGTGCAATTAAATCGGTGGTCATGCCAGTGGGTCAAGCTCACGACGGCATTATGAGCGTGCCAAAATCAGGTACTTGGAATCTTGAAAAAGGTGAACGGGTGCTACCACGGCATACTGCTAAAGCACTTGATGACAAGCTTGATAAAATCGGCACAGGCGGCCGTCCTGTGAATGTCGTTATCAATAACTATTCAGGCGAAAAGACCGATGTACAACAAATGCCAAATGGTGATATGATGGTAACTATCGGTAAAATGATGAAACAGATTGGGCGTACCGAAGCTCAAAAGGTTGTCCGAGAAGAAACTAGGCAAAATGGTTTAATTGCTAGGAGGTTAGCATGAACAAAGATGATTTAGAAGTAATCGTTACAAACATGACAGAAGTATCACTTGATGTTGGTTTTGCCAATCAACTATTGGTATCTAGTCTTGTTAAATATTTAGCGGACAAGAACATTATTGATTTGGATGATTATTTGGCACAAAACCAACAGATACAAGATTATCTCATAAGCCAATCAAGGAACGACAGAGAAAACAAACTAATAGAAAAAGTCTTTACAGCACATAGAAAAGATTTTGAAAAACCTGAATAAACTTTAAGCCCTATCTTATGATGGGGCTTTTTAATGGGATATTTATGAGCTTAAAAACTTTCACTTGGAAAATGAACATGGGAGCGTCCGCCAGTGTTCATCATGCTGTTAGCAAAACCCAATTTGGTGACGGCTATGCCCAGCGTGTCAGTCATGGTATTAACAATCAGCGTATGGACTGGTCAGGGTCAAAAACAGGCGACTGGCAAACGGTCATCTTGCCCATCAAAACCTTTCTTGATGAACACAAAGGCGTGATACCGTTTTTGTGGACAAATCCGCATGGCGACACCCTAAAATATGTCTGTGAAAATTATGAAATCAGTCAGAAAAAAGGCAACTTTTGGGAAATTAGCCTAAAATTTGAACAGGTTTTTTAATAATAAACGCCCCTTTATGGGGCTTTTTTGATGGACTGGATTTCGGTAAGGATTTGGGTGAGTTTTTCGCTAAGTTCACCGTCGGAGAGTTTTTTATTGGTAAAACTCTCATCAAGCCGTTTTTATTACTCTGATTGGTTTTCAAGAGCTTGCATTTTGGCATTAGCCTCATTTAATGCCCGCTTTAATTCGCGAATGCTTTGTATTCTTTCGGTTTCCCTCACTAAGCCTATATCTAAAAGGTGAATAATGGCGGTATTAAGGGACATGCTTTTATCTTCTGCATATTTGGCAACCACTTGGTAGAGACTGTTAGGCAAGCGTACTTGTGAGCGTTTCCAAGTGTCTTGATTTTGGAGTAGTTCGGTAGTATCAAGGTATGACATAAAAAATAGTGCCTTTTTTAAAATTGGGTATTGACATATATTATAATGTCATTTAGAATATATGTCAATGACACAATTTATTATGTCAGAAACAAAAAACCTTGCCCGTCACCAACGAAAACAAGGTTTTTCTAAGTTCAATTGTTTTAGGAATTAAACCTATGTCTAATTTACCACAAACCTTAAAAACTGTCAATTTTGACGGTATTTCGGTTTCTTTTACAGAAAACGGCTATCTAAATGCCACGATGATTGCCAAACATTACGGTAAGCGTGTCCAAAATTATCTAAAATCTGAACGCACGCAAGATTATATCCGTGCCTTAGATGAGCATTTGAGTGAAGCTCCAAAAACGGCTTCACAAAACTCCCTTGTGATTGTCAAAAAAGGTAACTCACAAGAATTTGAACAAGGCACATGGCTACACCCAAAACTTGCCATTGATTTTGCAAGATGGCTAAACCCACGCTTTGCCGTATGGTGTGATATGCAAATTGAGCAAATGCTCATGAGTTCAGCTAAATCACTCACCGCCCAAATCATCGAAACCACCATTACCTTAAAACACTTTGATGACAACCTATCACATGCTGGTCGGTATTTGGCAACCCATGGCAAACAGACCAAACCACGGCTAAAAGCCAAATTAAATGAACTTTTGGCAAAGGCTCAGCCATTTTTACCATTTATTGAGCTTGGAGGTGTCAGATGAGTTTAAACAACGGCTTTAATAGCTTTAACCACTTTAACAACCAAACCGCCCATCTGATGAGCGGTTTTTTAACTCGCCGACATTAATGTTGGCGACATACCCACAGCCCTTGTAAATCAAGGGCTTTTTTAGGAGCAAAAAAATGAGTGAAACAACTCTAACCGAACTATCACGCACCGAGGCACAGGTATTACAGAGCTTTATCGCACAGGTGGACTTTTGGAAAAACCAACACGGCGATAAAGCTGCCACCATTGAAGTCATCTACTACCCTGAGGATGACGGCTTTGAGGTGGCGAACGGTGAGCCTAACAACGGCGTGCTAAAACGCAATCGCACCACAGCGTTTCGTGCTGACCTTTTAGCGTGGGCGTCCAATCAACTGCGTCAGCTACAAGGCTGGGACAACAGCCAAACGGTCACCGAGTTTAGCCTATCTTATAAAAATGACCGTTATGGGGTGCGTGCTGCCCTTGCCAGTGAAGCCAAAGCCGATGATGCAAAAGCACCAAATCAAGCATAACACAATCAAAGATAGGGAAATTTACTTTCCTTATCTTTTTATTTGGAGCTAATATGTCATTAAACAGCGACTTTCAAAAACCCACAGTAGATGGGCTAATTACGCTCTTTGAGCTTGACGCAAGTAAACTGGGTGCGGGTATTTTACGCTTTCACGGACACAATCACGAGCGTAATGATGGCGTGATTACTTTTCGTGGCAAAGCGTACAACCCCCAAGCCCTGTCTGTTACAGGGCTTGAAATGCGTTCAGATGGCAGAGCAAGCACGCCGACCCTAACCCTTGCCAATAACATTGCAGGGGTACAAGGGGCGGTATCTGCCTACTGTTTGCAGTTTAACGACTTTGCAGGGGCAAAACTTACCGTCATTACCACCCTTGCCAAATACCTTGACCCCATCAATTTTGACAACGGTAACCCCACCGCTTCTGATGAATGTAAAGAGCAAATTTGGTTTGTGGAACAAAAAACATCAGAAAATGCCCAACAGGTAACCTTTGAGCTTGCCAACCCCATTGATTTGGAAGGTCAAAAAATCCCTGTGCGTGAGATTACCAATTATTGTCACTGGGCGGTTGTAGGTAAGTACCGTGGTGAAGAATGTGGCTATACAGGGGCGACAATGTTTGATGAATACGACAACCCTACCGACAACCCCATCATGGACAAATGCGGTGGGCGTATGAAATCGTGCGTGTGCAGATTTGGCAGAAATAAACCTTTGCCCTTTGGCGGTTGCCCAGCGAGCAGTCTAATTGGCTCATAGGAGTTAAGATGAAATTAACCAAACAATTAAAAGCCGATATCATCTCCCACGCCCTTGACTGCTACCCTGCCGAGTGCTGTGGGCTAATTGTGGATAAAAAGTACATACCTTGCACCAACACCGCCCACGACAATGAGCAATTTATCCTTTGCCCCAAAGATTTTGCAAAAGCGGAAAGCATGGGGCAGATACAAGCCATCGTCCATAGCCACCCTGACGGCAGTGTGTTGCCGTCTGATTTGGATAAATTACAGATTGAGCTACATGGCGTGCCGTGGGTCATCGTGGCGGTATCCAAGCAAGATTATGGCGATGAGCCTGCCTTTGGCGTGTATGAGCCGTGTGGGTACAGACCACCCTTATTAGGGCGAAATTACATTCATGGCGTGCAGGACTGTTATAGCTTGGTGCGTGATTATTACAGCCGTGAGCTTGATATTAACCTGCCAGATTTTGAGCGTAGCGATGCTTGGTGGGAGCATGAGAACCATGAACCACTTTATGAACAGAACTTTGAAAAAGCTGGCTTTGTGACTGTGGATAAGTCTGTGGGTAATTTACAAAAGCACGATGTCATCTTGTGCCGTGTTGGTCGGACGCATCATGTCAATCATGCCTTGATTTGGCTTGGCGATGATGGAGCGTTAAAAAGCGAAACCACGCCTGATTGTGTGGGTAATGCCCTAATCCTACACCACCCCTATGGACGGCAGTCCGTGCGTGAGATTTATGGCAAGGGGTGGGCAGATAGGACGGTGATGGTGGTGCGTCATCATTCGATGTTCTGATCGGCGTACATCTGTAGAGCTTCGGTGACAATCTGGGCTTGGGATTTGTCTGTTTTTTCTGATAAATCCTTGACCAGTGTCACAGTGTCTTCGTGTAGCTTGAATGCTTTATTAACGATGCCACGGCGAGCCATTGATGCTTCGTTAATTTCACGGCGTGTCTTTGGGTTTTTGACGATTTTTGGCATAACAATCCTTGATTTTTACGCTAAAATTGATTAAGATTAAGGGGCAGGTTAGGCAAGACCGCTAATCTTACCTAACCCCCAATCAAACTATTAACGGTAGCTTGATTGGCTTGCTATCTAGTACACATTATTGCTAATGAGTAGCAGGATAACAAGGACGATGAGTTGGATTAGCACCTTCATCGTCTGCTCCTTTCTTAATTGATGAGTATAAGCTCATCAGCTCATCGAGTAGCAAAACTACCTAAGCATTATTGCTCCGATGGTTGCTATTATAGGGTATCTTACATTAAAAGTCAAATGATTTATGCGTTTTTGTATAAATTATTTGACTTTTTTTATTCAACCGCTCATGACGCATCATGAGCGGTTTTTTATTGGGGAAAATTCAGCTATGAAAACTATCATCTTACACGGCGTACTTGCTAAAAAATTCGGTAAATCTTTTCGTCTGTCAGTGGGCAGTACCAAAGAAGCCATGCGTGCGTTATGCGTGCAACTTACTGGCTTTGAAGCGTTTATGATGAACGCTCATAAGCAAGGCCTGCGTTTTGCTGTGTTTCATGATAAGCATAATGTGGGCGAAAATGAGCTTGACATGAACCACGCCGCCAAGATTATCCGTGTCGTGCCTGTCGTGGAAGGCTCAAAAAAAGAAGGTGTTTTAGAAACTGTCATTGGAGCGGTCTTGGTCGTGGCAGGGGTTGTGGTTACAGGCATGGGCTTTGCTCCTGCGGGGGCGGCACTTATCGGTGCAGGTATTGGCCTTATGGTAGGCGGTATTTCTCAGATGCTCATGCCAAAGGTGGACGCCCAAGATAATAACCAAGATGGTAATAAGGCAAACAAAGGCTTTGGCGGTGCGGTAACCACCATCGCCCAAGGCAACCCTGTGCCAATTTTGTACGGCGAGCGAGAAATTGGCGGTTTTATCATGTCAGCCAGCCAATTACCAGAAGACATGCTATAAAAAATAAGGATAAGAAATGACCATTCACGGTGCTAAAAAAGGCGGCGGTAAACAAAGACAGCCTATTATCGCCCCTGACTCTGCTCAATCCAAAACTTACATCAAGATACTCTACGGCTTGGGTGAGGGTGAGATTGCAGGGCTTGCCAACGGCTATAAATCGGTGTACTTAGACGATACGCCACTACAAAACGATGATGGCGAGTTTAATTTTGCAGGCGTCAAAGTGGATTTTCGTGCTGGCACAAATGACCAAACCTACATTGATGGCTTTGCTGATGTGGCAAGCGAAACAGCGGTTAATGTCGAGCTAAAACATGGTACGCCGTGGGTTAAGTCATTTAACAATCTTGACCTTGATGCTCTGCGTGTGCGTATAAAATGGGGGGCATTGCGTCAGCAGAACCGTGATAATGGCGATGTGGTCGGCGTAAAGATTGATTACGCCATCGATGTCAAAACCGACAACGGCGGCTGGGTGGAAGCTCTAAATACATCCATCAATGCCAAAACATCCAACGCTTATGAGAGAAGCCACCGTATTGATTTGCCCAAAGCACAAACAGGCTGGGCGGTGCGTGTTCGCCGTATCACGCCTAATAGCACATCCGAGCTTGTCAGTGATACAATGTACATCTCTGCCATCACCGAGGTGATTGACCTAAAATTACGCTACCCAAACACCGCTTTATTGGGGCTAAGATACGATGCTGAGCAGTTTAGCAATGTCGCCAAAATGGCGGCCCGTTGTCGTGGTCTTATTATCAAAGTGCCAACCAATTACAACCCCATCACTCGCACCTATGATGGGCTGTGGGATGGTGAATTTAAAATGGCGTACACTAATAACCCTGCGTGGGTCTATTATGACCTATGCACTGCCGAACGCTATGGGTTGGGTGGTCGCCTTACAGAATACATGATTGATAAATGGAGCTTGTACCGCTTAGCCCAATATTGTGACCATATGGTCGATGACGGCATGGGTGGACAAGAGCCTCGTTTTACTGTAAATGTCTACATTCAGTCGGCAGAGGGTGCGTTTGAATTATTGTCAAAATTGGCTGGCGTATTTCGTGCGATTAGCTATTGGGACGGTACCAGCATTGTGCTAGATGCTGACATTCCCCAAGACAGCATTTACAGTTTTAGCCGTGCTAATGTCATTGATGGTATTTTTGAATATACAGGCACACGAGCAAGAGACCGCCACACGGTGGCTAAGGTGGCGTGGGATAACCCTGCCAACCATTTTAAGACCGAATATGAATATGTCAGAGATGAAAAAGCCATCGCCAAGTTTGGTGTGCGTGTGGCGGACATACAAGCGTGGGGCTGTACAAGTAAAGGACAAGCTCAGCGTGCAGGGCTATGGGCGTTAAAATCCGAACAGCTTGAAACACGCATGGTAACATTTAAGGTGGGTCTAGATGGCTATATCCCTGCCCCTGCTAAAGTGATTGAAATCAGTGATGAGCTGTTCGCAGGGCGTGCCACGGGCGGTCGTGTGCTTGGTATCAATGATAAAAAAACCATCATCACGCTTGACCGTGCCATCACAGCCAAAGCAGGCGATACCCTTGTCATCAATGGCGATGATGGCACAAGCCAAAGACGGCAAATCAGTGCAGCAGGTGGCGATAATGTTACCGTTACTAAACCCTTTAGCGACATCAGCGAGCAAAATGTTTGGGTGCTAGATAGTCAAGATTTAGCCACGATGAAATTTCGTGTGCTGTCAGTAACCGCTGATGACAATCACCAATTTACCATCACCGCCGTGCAGTATAACCCAGTCAAATATGATGCCATCGATACAGGGGCGGTCGCCTCCGAGCGTCCGATTAGCGTCATCAATCCAACTGTGCAAGCTCCGACTAAGTCGGTTAATCTGTCAAGTTATCACACGGTTAATCAAGGCGTAACGGTTACCACGCTTGTCATTGGTTGGGAGCAGGTAACAGGTGCGGTCAAATATGCCGTGGAGTGGCGTAAAGACAACGGCAACTGGCAAAGCCTGCCACCAACAGGCACAAACAGCATTGAAATCACAGGTGTGTATGCAGGGCAATATGAAGCTCGTGTAACGGCGATTTCTGCCTTTGGGCAAGCAAGCCTAGCCACACATTCAAATCTGACGCAGATACAAGGCAAACAAGGCAAACCGCCACGCCCCATTAACCTTAGCGTACAGGGGGTATTATTTGGCATGAATTTAGGGTGGAATTTCGCCAAAGGCTCAGGCGACACCAATTACACAGAAATTCAAGTTAGCCCCGACGGTCGCTCAAATATCGCAACGCTTGGTACTTTTGCTTACCCTACTAATAAGCACGAAATCACTGGCTTACAAGGCAATTTGACCCAGTTTTATCGTGCTAGAATTGTAGATAAACTGGGCAATACATCAGATTGGACAGATTGGGTCAGCGGCACAACATCGGCAGACGCTGATAAAGTGCTTGATATCTTATCAGGTCAAATTAGCCAAAGCCATCTTGACCAATCACTGCGTACGCCAATTGGCAAGATTGGCACAATTGAAAGCAACATCAGCAAAATCAATGTTGATTTGCCCGAGTTAAATCAAAGCATTGCTGATGCTCAAAGCACGCTTAATACTGCTGTTGCTAGTATCGACATAGAGAAAAAGCGACTCAGTAGTGCGATTGTTGATATCAATACGCTTAAGCAGTCTAATGACGCTAAGACGCAAGAATTGCTTAATCTGTCGCAAACTGTGGGCGGTCATACGTCATCTATCCGTTATCTGGGCGTAACCACAGGGGAATTATCGCAAAAATACAGTCAGCTTAAAACCACAAGCGACACGGCAAACAGTGAAATCACGACAATTAAGCAAACGCAAAGCGGACAAGCCACAAGTGTTGAGCGGCTAAGAAGCGAGCTTGCAAACAAAGCAAGCACATCAAGCGTTAATAGCTTAACTGAAAGCTTAGCAAGCAAAGAGCGAGCGTTGTCAAGACGCATTGGCACTGTTGAAAGCTCTGTTAGCGGTAATACTTCTAGTATTAACACACTTAACCAAAGCTTAACAGACAAAGAGCGTGCGTTGACAAGAAAGCAGGAGCAATTAACCGCTCAGCTTGCAAACAAAGCAAGCACATCAAGCGTTAATAGCTTAAGCGAAAGCTTGGCAAGCAAAGAGCGAGCGTTGACTGAGCAGATTAATCGAGCTAAGTCAGAAATGGGCGGACGCATTACGCAAATCAGCGACGAAACACGCACTTTGGCGGATGCTAATAGAACGATTGGTGAGCGGATTAATCAGCTAAATAGTGAACTTGCAGGTGCTGATAGCATTAGCGATAACTTACTTGTTAATAGCAACAGAACACTTGTCACAGGTGCTTATTTAATTGCAACTTACCGCATTAGCAAAACGCTAAAAAATGGCGACAAAGTGCGATTAACCGTCAACGCTCCCCGGCTTGGTAGTAATCGCACAGGTTTCATGGCGTATAACTCAAACTCGTCAGGTGACTCAAAGCTTGCTGATATTAGTGAAAGCCGGGGCAATGTCTACACTGCTGAATTTGAATGGAATGTTGGTACAGGTGGTAATAATGAGCTGTGGCTTTATCACAATGCGTCAAACACAAGAAGCATTTCGACGATTACAAGTGTAAGCTTACAAAAAATCACGACAAGTTCAGGCTTAGCAAGCATTAAGTCAAGTGTTGCCAATCTTGAACGAACGCTAACAACGACAAACCAAAGCTTAGCTGAGCGGATTAATACCGTACAAACAACCCTAAACGGACAGACAGCGAGCATTCAGCAACACGCTCAAAGCTTAAACGGCTTATCGGCTCAGTGGACGCTCAAAGTGCAAAGTGGCGGTGTGGTGTCAGGTATCGGCTTGGCAAGTAATAATGGCGTGTCTGATTTTGCTGTGCGAGCTGATAAGTTTTATGTTGCAAGCCCGCAGGGCGATAAAAAGCCGATGTTTTCAGTAATAACACGCCCAACGACGCTGAACGGCACAACTGTACCAACAGGGGTGTATTTAAACGGCGATTTATTAGCAAGTGGCACGATATCAGGCGATAAAATCCGAGCAAATACCCAAATCACTGCCCCGAACATCCGAGGCGGTAGTATCAGCATTGGCAGTAATTTTAGTGTTGATAGTCAGGGCAATTTAAACGCAAATTCAGGCGTGTTCCGTGGGCAAGTTTTAGCTGATAAAATCACAGGGCAGATTGATGTTGAAAGCTTAAAGTCCAGTGCGGTGGCGTTAGGGTATGATATGTTTATCTCAAATAGTTATCATTCTAGCAGCCCAAGTGGTTTTGATAAAACATTCAAAGCGTCTTATGCCTCGTACGGTTCTATCATCCAAAGCTTGGGGTTTAATAATGAAAATATTGGCAGTGTGTTGTATGAGATGAGAGTATTTTGTAAACGAGCAATTACTGTCAAACAAAAGCTACACACAGTTGATGATAACTTATATTGTTATGTCAATGGAGATTCAGCGTTTGGTTATCATTCAAACTACGATTACTACGACAACGAAGAAAGAGTACCGACCCCTTTCGGTCGAGGTCGGATTAATACAGAAATCAGTCTATCGCTAAGGCAAGGTTTAAATACTATTCAATTTGTCTTAAACAACTCAGGCGGTGGTATTTGCCAAGTAATTCTAATCGGCGATTTCATTGACAACAACATCATTAAATTTGCATAAAGGTGATATATGATTGACACGCAGGGGCTTCATGCCCCTTTTTTAATTTCGTGGTTCGGCGTTTGGCTGTTTGCGTTCTTGGGTGGGTGGGCGAGTGCGTTTATTAAGATTAATGAAATTGATAACCGCCTGCAATATCCATTCATCGCCAAGCCCTTAATTGGTACGGTTGCAGGAGTCGCCATGGCGATGATAATCAATGGGCAAGCAGAACCGCCAGCCGTTAGTCTTGCCTTTTGGTCATTTGTAGGTTCGATTTGCTCAACGCCCATCATTACAGGATTTTTGGTATTTATTTCAGACCAAAAACGGCAAAACGAGCTGTACAAATCCGCCCAAAATAAATTTATTCCTTGGTCAAACAAGGAGAAAAAGCATGAGTAATCTACTTATTATCAATGCTTTGATTTGCTCGGTCGGTTTTTTTGTTGGCGTGCATACTTTTATTAAGCATTTAAAAGCGTTTTCTAGTGAAAAAACGCCAGTCGTTGAAGCGTGGCTTGTTGCTGTCGGTATGCTTGCATGGTCAGTTTTGCTGTATGCAAGCTTTGATGAGCCCGTAATCACACGGCTTGAAGTATTTTCTCGGCTATTGTTTTTGATTTATTGGGTGGGCGGTATCTTAAAAGTACAAAAGCAGTGCATAAAAATCAGACGACATTTATCAAAACGAAAAGCAAATCTATACAAGCCCTAACAGAGCTTTTTTTAGGAGTAAAAATGACAAGCATTAAACACATTCAAACACAAATTGGCACGACCGCCGATGGCGTATGGGGCGATAAATCAAGACAAGCGTTAAAATCGGCGATAAATGGCGGTAAGATTATCACAATCACTAAAAATATCAGCTTAAATGAGTTATTAGCTAGTAATACAGCCAAAAGACATAACATTGACAACATGCCAAATCAAGCGATATTACAAAACTTGATTGACGCCAGCGTAAACCTTTATCAGCCTGTGCGTGAGATTTTGGGCGTGCCAATCATTATCACGAGCGGCTATCGCTCCCCAGCACTTAATAAAGCGGTGGGTGGCTCTGCTACTTCTGCCCACATGTCAGGTTTTGCGATTGATTTTACTGCCCCCAAATTTGGCACGCCCAAACTCATTGTACCGCATATTGTGCGTAAGCTTAAAGAAAAAGGCATTGGGTTTGACCAAGCTATCATTGAATACCCAAAATCCCCAAGGTCTTGGGTGCATTTAGGCTACAAGCACCCAAGCGGGCGGCAAAGGGGCAGTAGTTTTGTGATTGGGTGATTGCACAATCTGCCACCGAGCTGGGCGTAAATGTGTGTTGGGACGATGGCCGCTTTTTGGATGGCGTGCATTTTGAATTACCTGCCTAATAATTACCCCCAGCCGTTGCGGTTGGGGGTAATTTTTATTTAACTAAGGCTACGATTAAGGCGATTAGTGCGACCGCTAAGCTCAACCATGGGAACCATGTGGCTTCTTTTTGGATTTTTAGGGTTTCTGCTCTTAATTTTTCAGCTTCCATTTTAATACGCTCAAGTTCAGCCATTTTTAGTTCCTGCCCTAAAGGGCATTGGTTAGTTGACTATCAAGAGAGCTTATCTCGTCTTGATGTGTTTATTACATGACTTTTAAAGTCATAAAGCAAGCATTATTTTTAAAAAAAATGAAAAAAATTTGGTTGTATGTTGCCAGCTACAGTGCGACTTGCTTTAATTCTGCCAATTTTTTAAGCCACTGCTCATAGGCGGCCGTTTGCTGTGGCAAATAGTTGTAATGGTCATACACTTGTTGCATATTACCCACAGTGTGACCAATCATAATCTCAGCAATGTCACGACTGGTAAAAGCACTGAAATTGGTGCGTGCAGTTCTACGCAGGTCATGAAAGGTAAAGCGTGGCAACTGTATACTACAATGGCGGTCAATCCAATGCATCAGACCTGCAGTGATGTCTAAAAATGCGTTTTTTTCTAGCATTTCACCACGACGGTCGAACAGGTATTCGCTGCGTGAAATGGCGATGGCTTCGTCAATCAAAGCTTGCATAGGCGGCAGAATAGGGCGTATTAACGGTTGCTGGGTAATATGACCTACTTTGTGGTTCTCAGGTGGGACAGTCCAAACACCGTCTTGAAAATCGGTAATTTTAGCTCGTCTAAGCTCGATGCCACGGCAACCAAACATCAAAGCAAGTTCGGTCGCTAAGCGATTACGGTAGCTAATTTTTGAGCCATATAACGCTTTGTAAAATAAGATGATTTCATCATCACTTAAGTATCGCTTACGCTTAACACGGACTAAATTAAAATCACTCAATTCAAGGTCGGCAAGGATGTTATGTGTGACGATTTCACGCTTTTTTGCCCATTTGAGCATTTGCTTGGTATTTGTGAGTATGCGTTCAGCAATGCCTGGAGTTTTTTCAGAAATGGATTCAATGATGATAATATACTGTTGTAAGGTAATGTCATTAATCGGCAGTGAGCCAATGACAGGAAAAACATAGAGCTCAAAGCTACGCTTGATATCGGACGCTTGTTTTTTGGTGATGACTGCTGATTTATCATACCACTGTAAAAAACACTCATAGAAGGTGTCAGCGTTAATATAAGCCTGCTTGGCGATTTGCTCTTCAAGTTTTGGGTCTTTGCCATGCAGGAGCTGTGTTTTGGCAGACAGTGATTTTTCTCTGGCCTGCTTGAGGGATATCAGTGGATAAACACCCAAATCAAACCGCTTTAATTTACCGTTAAATCGATAGCGTAATTGAAAGACAATCTTGCCTTTTGGGGAGATGCGTACGCTCATGCCATCACGGTCTGCAATTTCGGTAACTTTATCACGGGGCTTGCCGTTATTTGCTTTTAGCCAAACTTCTGTCAACATAATAATCCTTAGAAATTATGTACACAATTATGTACACAAAATAAGCGTCTTATTATGTGGTATTTTGTTGCAATTTGTCTAGTGTAAAATGCACAAAATATCGAAAAATAAAGGCTTAAAAGTGGCTTTATGTTGCTGTTTGTGATTTGTTGTTTTATATATCATCATTGGTGTGTCCGATGATAGAGATGGTAGTCAGATGAGATGGCGTGGGCATCATAGGTTTTACCAGTCGTGTTGCTGAAGCTT
>ERZ1023461.55-NODE-55-length-41589-cov-37.621226_pt1 | contig 41589 bp, 39 predicted proteins | sample MGYA00380528_ERZ1023461 | MGnify/ENA primary metagenome ERZ1023461 (study PRJEB33173, sample SAMEA4830392) | metagenome | study: EMG produced TPA metagenomics assembly of the PRJEB25223 data set... | reverse complement strand
GTCATAAGAAATTCCTGATAAACAAATTGCCATCGCTTAGGCGGGTGCCAAAGCTATCAAATGACAAATTTTAGTTACCATTGTAGCAAAAATATGCCAAAAAAACATCTTTTATCCAATACTTGATAAAAAAGTTGTGAAAAATACGATATTTTATGGCACCAAATCAGTCATTTCATCCATTTGGTGTTTTTGATATAATCATTATTTAATGTCATGACTGCCAAAATGATTGATACGAAAAATAATCCATCATTCATTTAAACTCATCTTGCCATGATGAGTTTGGCAAATTGCCATAAAACAATCATATGGTCAAATCCACAGTTACTTCTAATCAGTCAATGAGTTTTAAAAAATGAGTTCTAAAAAGACAATGAGCCTAAATTACCACATCAGTTTTGAGCGGTTGAATGAACATTTAGCCGATATACGCATTCATCACAAAGCGTTAAGCGATACTCCTGCTTTTTCTATGGTAACATGGATTGCAGGCAGTTACTTAATCCGTGAATTTAGTAAAAATATCACCACAGTGTATTATCAAATTGGTGATAACCCAATACGCCATCGTGCCGAAAAAATTGACAAAAAAACATTCGTACTGCCAAATGCCAAGCAAGGCGATGATATTACCATACACTATGAAGTATACTGCCGAGATTTATCAGTGCGTACAGCATTTGTTGATGCCACGCGTATTTTTGGAAATTTTACCTCATTATTATTACTTCCAGAGGCAAATAAACAGGCTTACGCCAATGTCACACTGTTTGTACCCAATACATTTTTGGCAAAACATCTGAAATGTACAATTGCTTGTGGCTTAAAATTTGAGCAAACAAGTACAAGTGATGGGCTTGAATATCGTTTTAATGACTTGGCAGCGTTTGAGTATTTTGACTTTCCTTTTGAAATTGGTAACCAAGATGAAATCAGCTTTGAGATTATCAAAGATAAAAAAACCTGTCTGCCACACCGATTTTTTTTGGCAGGTCACCATCATGGCAACTTGCATCGGCTAAAGGCTGATTTAACCAAAATTTGCCAAAGCTATGTCAATTGGCTGGGTGATGCTCCCTTTAGTGATTACACTTTTATGACCATGGTAACAGATAAAGACTATGGTGGGCTTGAACACATCAATTCAACAGCTTTAATCAGTCCTCGTGGCGATATGCCTGCTTTTGATGAACCCCAAATCCCAAATGAGGATTATCAACGCTTTCTTGGGCTATGTAGCCATGAATATTTTCACGCATGGTGGGTAAAAACAGTCAAGCCTGATGTGATGATAAACAATCCACTCACCGAAGAGGCTTATACGCCGCTTTTATGGGTATTTGAGGGCTTTACTTCCTACATCGATGATTTAATGCTTTTAGTCTCAGGTGTGATTGATAAATCCAGCTATTTAAAACTCATCACAGCACAAATTAATCGCTATCAACAAACAGAAGGCTTGTCGCATCAAAGCGTGGCAGAATCCAGTTTTGATGCTTGGATTAAGCTATATCGTACTGATGAAAATACCAACAATCAGGGCATCAGTTACTATAATAAAGGTGCATTGGTTGCCTTATTGCTTGATATGATGCTGATGGATAAAACAGACGGCACATATCGTCTGTTTGATGTCATCAAAGCCTGTTATGCAAAAACAAATAACCAACCCTTTGGGCTAACCACCCAAATTCTAGGCGAGATCATCGCTCAAATGATGGGACAAGAAGCTTGGCAAGATTTTTATCATCGCTATGTCATTGGTGTCGATCCACTACCATTGACTGACTATTTTACAAAATTTGCCATTCAAGCTAAGTTTCAGGATAAGCACAAAACATGGGGCATAAGCTTTAATGAAAATGCCCATGGACTGACCATCACTCATGTCAGCCGTCAGTCTGCTGCAAGCCATGCAGGTCTATCCTATGATGATACCATCATTGCAATTGATGGGCTAAAAGCAACATCAGCATTACTCAATCGACTGGTTAAACATCAAAATACCGCAGGCTCGCCCTTAACTGTACATGCATTTCGGCGAGATGAACTGTTGTCATTTACCATTTACAACCAAAAAACCATACACCAAACAGTTAAGCTTGAAGGTGATGGCGGTTTATGGCTGAATTTTGCTGATTTAACAGATTAAGCCAACCCATCAAGCACGAAACTTAGGTGAGCGGACACGCCAAGATGGCTTTTTTAACAGATGAGCTTGACCAGATTTTGGATTGACCGCTCCCTTTGTGTTGCTTGATATCAAGTTGGCTGGCTTCTTTTGCTTGGCTGTTGGCTGAGCTGACAGACCCAAGTTAAGCAATGTTTGCTGATCTAACTGTAGAACTCGGCTTTCACCCACTGCCAAGCCATCCAGTTGCCAAATGCCCACCTGCGATCGGATTAACCTTAGACAGGGCAAACCAACATGGGCAACCATGCGGCGTATTTGTCGATTTTTACCTTCAACAATGGTTATCTGAAGCCATGTGGTTGGGATATTTACTCGCTGACGGATTGGTGGATTTCGCTGCCATAAACGAATCGGTAATTCAGTTTCATCAAGTTTTTGTACTTTGGCGGGTAAAGTTTTCCCATCTTTTAGAATCACACCTTGTTCCAATGCCTGTATTTGTGCGTTTGTTGCAATATTTTCTACTTGCACCAAATAAGTCTTGGCACATTTTGTATGCTTATCTTTAGCATTTTTGGCAGTTGGTGGCGTTGTGATGGCGTGATTGAGCCTACCATCATCAGTCAATAATAATAACCCTTCTGAATCTTTATCTAATCTTCCTGCCACACGCATCGTTTTATCATCAATAAAATCTGCTAAAGTGATCATGCCGTCATGATCTTTTTTAAATTGGCTGTGCACGCCATAAGGCTTATTGAATAATACCAATTTTGTCATTTTATGCTTTTTTGTGTTCAAGATATGTCAGTTAATAAGCTATGATCGCAAATCCAAGACCCAAACTCTGATCTATTTTGGGTCAATTGGTCTGCATTATGTATTGAGAGTCAATAAAACACCGCCCAAAAACCAAATGACCGATGGGTAATTTGGTTTTTGGGTTGATAACTGTTGGTTCTGGTTGGTTAAAAATGCTTGAGCTAAATATTTAGTTTGGGCATAGGATCATCAATCAAGCCCAAACTAAAACTCATAACCAATAACACAATGATCAGTTTTGTGCAACAGGTGTTGGTGCATCTTCAGCATGACCGACTTGAGTGATTGCTTCACCCTCTTGGAAAAGTACAAACTCAATACGACGGTTTTGGAAGCGACCTTGTTCAGTGGCATTTGATGCAACTGGATAATCAAAACTTGCACCTTGAGTGTTCAAGCGTTCAGTAGCAACACCTTTTGATACCAAATACTCTTTAACAGCAGCAGCACGAGATTCTGATAAATCTTGATTATACTCATGCGTGCCTTGAGTGTCTGTATGACCAATGATACGCAAAGTTGTTTCAGGCACTGCCTTTAATTTTTCGGCAGCCAAATCTAAGATTTCTTTATTTTCTTGGGGAATTTCGGTTGAGTCTAAGGCAAAGTTAATGATTTGGGTATTTAACGCATTGATTAAAATATCCATTTCATTTTCTTCAACCGTATCGCCCAAAGCAACAATAGCAATACGCGCCGTTTCAATACTATCAGCAACCGCAGTATTAATATCAAGTTCAGGTTCTGCTTCCACAGTAAAATCAGCGGGTAGAATATTTTTAGCACCCTCTACCAGTTTTGCCACATCTTCTGGCGTGGTTGCATTAAAGCGTACCGTATGATCATGAATCACAACGCTTGAATTTGGTACACCTTTCATCAAACCCAAAATGGCTGGTAAGTGTTCTGCCGCTGGCATCGTGGCGGTATGTACATTGGTATTTTGAATGGTTAAATCTTGTGCACCAAAGACTTGAGCTATGGCTGCACGGATATGACCTGCAAGCTCTTCGCTACCAACCTGAGCACGGTGCGAGTACAACGCTTGACCTGTCTCATCAACAGATAAGCTAAGCGTTGCAGGCGCTTGGGCAACACCTGTTTGTGTTGGGTCTGCCTGTACAGCATTATCCGCTACCACAGGTGCTGTATCTGTCGCAACAGGTGCTGCAACAGGTGTTGGTTTGTCTTGACATGCTCTTAACAAAAGCCATGCCAAGCCTGCAAAAATAATCAATCCAATAATCGGTAGAATCGTTTTTAGAAAAGGACTTTTTTCTTTGTTTTCGTAATGTTGGGCAGTTGGTGTTTTGACTGGGGTGGTAGCCGCAGCTGGGTGAACTGGTTCTGTCACAACACTTGGTTTGACAGGTTCTTGCACAACAGCAGAAGCTGTCGTTACAGGCTCAGCAGCGGTTGTGGCGGCGGTTGCAAATAGCCCTGCTGGCAATAAAGCATGCGCCCAAGTTGGCAAACGGTTTTCTTCTTTAGCCAATTGAGTACGAATAAAAGACGGTACAGATAATGCACCTGCTTGCTCTTTAATGCGTGCCAAAGCCAAAGGTGCTGCCGTTGCGATAGCGGTGCGTGCCGTTACTGGTGAAACATGATATTCATCGGCTAATTGATTACTCAAAGAAGCAATCTGATCTTCACCAGTTGAAACATCACTAAAAGCAACATTTAGCAGATGATGCCCATGCTCAAGCTCATTATCAGGCAAAGCATTGGCACGCTGATACACATCTTCATTACTCAAGCGTCCTGCAAAAATGGCATAAAATGCGGTTAATAAATTGGATTTATCAGCATTATCACCATCTTGATTTTTAATCGAAGTTAAGACATGCGGGGTAATGCGTTCATTTAAATTATTAATTAAGCTCATAAGTCACTCCATAGGTCATTTTAAATTTTAAATTTCGTCATCCATCAGCAAAATGCTGATACCGTCCTTAAGAAAAACAACAAGTTGCTTGAAGCTACTTGCTTTATAACCCTATTGTGACTGATTTTATGGCAACTTAAAAGAGCTGGCAACAATTGATAAACAAAACCGCCTTTTATTCGCTCAAAAAAAATTAAGCAATTACAAAAGTAAATGATTAATGATTTTTTATTTACATATCTGTAATATTATAGTGATTAATTCTCAATAATTTTAATCATGAAGTAAAAACCCTCAAGTACCCATTGGTCAAATTTAAAGGCAAGCCATTTGATTAATTTTATGCACATACTTTTTGGCATATAAATTACATGAACTACTTATACTTAAAATCAAATTTACCAAAAAGTCGGTAGATTTTATTCACTTGTTATTAAAATTAGCCATAAAATCGTACAAAGACTAAGCATTTTACCAAAAATCTGCTAGACTAAGCGTGTATTTATCAATCAATGCAAACACATATCATGAATCACACAACTGTCATTATTATCATTACTGTCATCATCAGCATCGCTGCATGGCAATCTAGACCTTTGCTTGAGCGATTGATTTTTTATCCGCCTGCCGTCAATAAAGGTCAATATGACCGCTTGCTTACTCATGGATTTATCCACGCCAATGGCATGCATTTACTGTTTAATATGTTTACGCTGTACTTTTTTGGTCGTGTGATCGAACGGTTTTATATTGATAAATTTGGCAATTTAGGCTTTGTGGGTTTTTATATTTTGGCGATTATTATTGCGATGCTGCCCACTTATGCACGCAATAAAAATAATATTTACTATTCAAGCTTAGGTGCATCAGGTGCGGTCAGTGCTGTTTTATTTGCTTATATTTTATTCGCCCCTTGGAATACGCTGTATTTATTTGCCGTTCTACCCATTCCTGCGATTGTATTTGCGATCGCTTATGTGGCTTATAGTATTTGGGCTGACCGCCGAGATGGCGGAAATATCAACCACTCAGCACATCTTTTTGGTGCAGTATTTGGCGTGGTAGCGACAATTGCCATTGAACCAAATCTTATTGTTCACTTTCTTCATCGTCTGCTAAATCCATCATTATAATTGAGTTAAGTGGGAGCATACCTGCCTTTGATGGCTTAATATTATCTTATCACAGCCATCAAAGGCAGGTTGCCTAAGACAAATACGGCTTTCACCAAGCTTTAAAATGGCTTTTGATATAACCATCAGGCAGGCTATCTGGCGTATATTGCCACTGCGGATTTTTATCTTTATCAATCAATAATGCACGCACACCTTCAGCAAATTCGCCATTATGAGAGCAATGAATCGCAACAATATATTCTAAATCCATCACCTCATCAAAGCTCATATTCTCCACTTGATTTGCCATATGCCATGTAATCGCCGCCGATGTCGGTGAGCCAGCGATATAAGTTTTAAATGCCTGTTGAATATATTCAATATTAGAACCCAATCTAGCAAGTGTATCAAATGCTGCCAAGTCACCTGCCTGCTGCATCATACGCTCAATCTCATCACGATGAGGCAAAAGCCACCCTGTTGGTAGAGTGTGGTTATGATGCAGCTGACCAAGCAGTGCATTGAGCATCTGATGATTTTTGGTGGCATCATCTGACCAATCGGCAGTGGTCAGCACTTGTATTAACACATCAAAATCATCACTTGCCATACCAAAATCTGCCACACCTAAAGCAAGTGCATCTGTGCCGTTAATTCTTGCACCTGTCAAACCCAAAAATAAACCGATCTTATTGGGCATATCCCTTAAAAAATAAGAACCGCCAGCATCAGGAAACAGCCCAATACTAATCTCTGGCATCGCCATCATTGTGGTTTGCGTGACAATGCGATGACTTGATGCGACTGCCAAGCCCATACCGCCACCCATGACAATACCATCCGCCCAAACGATGATAGGCTTTGTATAACTTTTTATTTGTTTACATAAGGCATATTCTGTAGAAAAAAACGCCTTGGCAGTTGGATTTGGGAAAATCTTGGGATTATAGCCATGATATAAACCACGAATATCGCCACCTGCACAAAATGCTTTATCTGCTGCCCCATAAATCAACACCGCAGCCACACTGTCATCAATTGCCCATTCATCTAAACACGCCCGAATGGCTACCACCATCTCCAAGTTGAGTGCATTAAGTGCATCAGGTCGGTTTAATGTAATGATTGCAATACGCCGCTTATCATGGGTCATTAAAAAATCCGTTACAATTGTCATCATCATTCCTTTTTCATCATAAAAATCAAAGATACAAAACCACACCATTTTGATTATACTAAAATTTGTAAAATTGCCAAATAAAATTTCATCTGATTTATCGGCGATGCCTGCCTTTTGGATACCCAAAAATGAAATCTTGTTTTTTAAATTTGCATTTTTGGTATAGGTTTGGTAGTTTGTTCATAGACAATTTAATCATAAATAAGAGCCGATTATGTTTTTTTTATTATCTCCTGCTAAAAATTTAGATGAAAAGACTGCCATCCCGTTACCATCTCATACAGTTTATAGCAGCCCTCGATTCATTGAGCAAGCTGCTCAACTAATGCAAACTTTAAAAAACTATGATGTGATTGACCTGCAAGAGTTGATGGGCATCTCTGCCAAGATTGCCGAGCTTAATGTTATTCGTAATCAGCGCTGGGCTTATCCCTTTGATGAAAATGCCAAACCTGCCATTTATTTATTTTCTGGTGATGTCTATACAGGTTTGGATGCGTATCATCTCAGCGAAAGCCAAATTAATTATTTAAATGATAAATTAGGTATTTTATCAGGGCTATATGGTCTATTAAAGCCACTGGATTTGATATTACCCTATCGACTGGAAATGGGTACTAAGTTTCAGACAAAGCAGGCAGATAATCTCTATCAATTTTGGGGCAATAAAATTACTGATCAAATCAATCAGTACTTAAAGCAATCAGACGGTATTTTGGTTAATCTAGCCTCTCAAGAATATTTTGGTGCTGTTCACCCCAAACAAATTCAAGGGCGTATCATTACCCCTCGCTTTGAAGATGCAAAAAATGATGGCTATAAAGTTGTGAGCTTTTATGCCAAAAAAGCACGCGGACTGATGGTCAATTATGCCGCTAAGCATCAGATTCAAGATGTTGAAGATTTAAAATATTTTAATACCGATGGTTATTATTTTGCCCCCAGTGTCAGCGATGAAAATCATTGGGTATTTCGCAGAGAGTGGTAATCGTTGGCAAAAAATAATCGCACAAAATAAAATGAACAGTATTAAATTAATACTGTTCATCAAAATCTACTAAAATAACACGACCTAATAATTAATCAAATCAATGATTTAGGCTAATTATTGGGTTATTTAGCTTATTTTCTCTTTTTACCGCCTTGTACAGCCTTAAAGCGTGGATTTGACTTACAAATCACAAAAGTACGACCACGACGGCGAACAATTTGGCAGTCTTCATGACGATTTTTAGCAGATTTCAGCGATGATAATACTTGCATGAGCTTACTCCGTTGATAATTGACTTAATATTAATACGATATCATTCAATATTAAGCATAAATATGATAATAAAATAGATGGCAAGAAATAGATATTAAAACATTATACGATGATTTTTAAAAATATGCAAGAAAAATCATGCCACATTTCAATGTTGTTAAACAATCAATCGCCATCTTTGTTTTACCAATCAAATCTTAAGGTTATTCATCAATGGCCTGTATTGCAGTCAGAGCAATCGTATAAACAATATCATCCACCAAAGCCCCACGAGACAAATCATTGACAGGCTTATTCAACCCTTGGAGCATTGGACCAACACTGATCACATCAGCTGTGCGTTGAACGGCTTTATAGGTTGTATTACCTGTATTTAAATCAGGGAAAATTAAGACATTTGCCTCACCTGCCACCGCTGAATTTGGTGCTTTTTGTTTACCCACATTTTTAACTGTTGCAGCATCAAATTGTAATGGTCCATCAACTTTTAACTCTGGCGACTTTTCACGAATGATTTGTACAGCTTGTTTAACAGTATCAACATCAACACCTGAACCTGAATCGATGGTAGAGTAGCTAATCATGGCAACTTTTGGGTCAATGCCAAAGGCTTTGGCTGATTTGGCAGACTGAATGGCAATCTCTGCCAGCTGTTCTGCGGTTGGATTTGGATTGACCGCACAGTCGCCATAAACCATGACTTGTTCAGGCAAGAGCATAAAAAAGACACTAGAAACTAAGCTGTACTGTGGTGCTGTCTTAATCAATTGAAACGCTGGGCGAATGGTGTCGGCAGTCGTATGAACCGCTCCTGATACCAAACCATCAACATCGCCCATATGTAGCATCATCGTACCCAAAACTACCGTATCTTGTAATGCTTGCTTTGCCCCAGCTTCATCAATTTTGCCCTTACGGCGTTCTACCATAGGGGCAACATAGTGTTCGGCAATGCTGGTAGGCTCAATGATTTCGATATCGCTTGGCAATACCACGCCACGCTCTGCCGCTACCGCTTCAATCTTGGTGCGTTCACCCAGTAAAACACACTGAGCAATGCCACGACTCTGGCAAATTACAGCAGCTTCAATGGTTCTTGGCTCATCACCTTCTGGTAGTACAATGCGTTTTTTGGCGGCTTGTGCTTTTTGGACAACTTGATTGCGAAACGCATATGGTGAGAGTTTTTTGACTCTTGTTGCTGCTTGATAGTTTTTAATAACTTCTTCATCAACTGTCAACTGCTCACCATCAGCGGTCGCCCATACAGTTACCCCAAATTCATCTACACCTGCTGCAATGACGCCCAGCACACGCTCAGACTTAAGACCACCAAATGCAGCAGCAAATACAGCCAACTCTTCAGTATTTTGGCTGACAAACACGACATCGGCATCCAGACCATTTGCCAAATTACGATTGACCAAGCTGGCATAAGGCGTATTTGGTAAAGTAGCCAAACCCTTAACAACCGTCAGCTTTGCACTTTGGGTAGCCACTACTTTTTCAAGCAGTTCATCAAGCCGACCTTCGCTGATTGCCGCTCTAAGCTTGTTATCGCCATCGCCATCAAATGGTGCAATGTAAGCTGCACCAATGCTTTTGGCAAAATTTTCTGCAATGAATGAAAAATTTGGAGCATCAAATGTCGGAATCAATAACAGTGCTTTCATATGTACCCTTAATAAATATATGATAGATTGGTATTAACACAAAAACCGCTCAACTGCTTGAACGGTTAGTTAAGTATTTGTAACTAAATTATAATCCCAAGACCGCACGGCTTTCGCTGGCGATTTGGTATTCTTCATCGGTTGGAATTACCCAAAGCTCAATCGATGAATCTTCGGCATGGAAACTGCCTTCGGCACCACGCATCAACTTATCATTCTTAGCAGTGTCAATTTTTGCACCCAAATGTTTTAGGTGCTTGATAATATCGGCACGCATTTCAACAGCATTTTCACCCACACCACCTGTAAAGGCAATGCCTGTAAACTCAGGCAACGCTGCAGTCAGGCTTAGGAGATATTTGGCGGTACGATAAGCGAACATATCCAGTGCCAAACGAGCATCTGCACTGCCTTCTTTATCAGCAGCTTCAAGATTTCTCATGTCATTAGAGATGCCTGATACGCCCAGCAGACCTGATTTTTTATTAAGTAAGGTATCAACTTCGTCTAATGATAAGCCCAATGTACGATTTAGATGAATATGCAAACTTGGATCAACATCCCCTGAGCGTGTACCCATCATCAGCCCTTCTAGCGGTGTGATGCCCATTGAGGTATCTAAGCTTTTACCATCATAAACGGCAGTAGCAGAGCAGCCATTACCCAAGTGAGCAACCACCCAACCATGTACGCCTTTGGCATCAGTAAGCTGGCTGGCACGATTTGAAACAAACGCATGCGAAGTGCCATGAAACCCATAACGGCGGATTTGATGCTCAGTGTACAGATTTTTTGGTACTGCATAACGATAGGCATACTCAGGCATGGTTTGGTGAAATGCCGTATCAAAAATTGCTACCTGTGGTAAATCAGGATAAATGGTATTAATCGCTTGGATACCTGCAGCATTGGCAGGATTATGTAGCGGTGCTAGACTTGTCAATGCTTCAATGGTTGACAATACCTCTTCATCAATCACGGTGGCAGATTTAAATTTATCGCCACCATGCACCACACGATGACCCACAACCACAGGCTTATGCTCTTTAATCAAATCTTCTAAGATAACTTTCAGTGCGTCAGCATGAACACCATTTGGAATGTCAATAATCGTCGCTTCACCCTCTAAATTTTTATGCTTAATGCGAGCTTCAGGATTGCCCAAGCCTTCTGCCAAGCCCTCAATGCGACTCCCACCATCTTCACTGATAAGGGCATATTTGATGGATGAAGAACCACAATTTAGAACCAAAGTGGGATTTGCTAAGCTCATGTACGCTCCTTGATGTATTGCGTCTATTGTATCGATTGCTAACAAGAAAGTTTATCTCAAAATTCCCAATAAATCAACCTGTACCATCTTTCTTGTCAAGCAATAAGTATTATTTTAAATATAATTTTTGAAAAATATGCACTCATAACCATTGATAAATCACGCAATCCATTTAAGTGATTCAAATTCACATCTACCGACCAACTTGGCAAAAATGCATACCAATTTTATCATATTTGGTCTAATTGATCGCCCAAGCCTTGGGTGTTGTGCTAAAATGTTCAGCAAATGGGCAACTTTGTTTGATCTAAAATTTGGCTTGCCTGACCAAGCACAGTAATGGATTTGATGATTTATGAATATGATGAAACACTTATTTGGTTTATCTTTAATGATAGTTTTGCTTTCGGCTTGTGGTCAAAAAGGTTCATTATATCTACCCGATGAAAGTACGCCTGTGATTGAGCCGACACCCATCAGCGATGATATGAATGACTACTAAAACTATATCGGTAAAACTATATCGGCTATTTTTATTTAAAATTAGGATAATGTTATGACTTTTAGCCCAGTCAGCCATCATCAAGATGGTGCACTGTATATCAACCCCCAAGCTTTGGCAAATGCTTTACCATATTTTGAGTATATTAATGGCACTTTACATTTTGATGGTGTCAGCACTCACGCACTCAAAGAAATCTATGGCACGCCTTTGTATGCATATTCACAGCGTGCACTTTTAGAAAATTATCAAAGCTATACTGATGCCTTTGATACCATTGACCATCAAATTTGTTATGCCGTCAAAGCTAACTCAAATCTTGCCATCCTAAAAACACTGGCTAAAGCAGGTGCAGGGTTTGATATTGTCTCCAAAGGCGAGCTGGCTCGTGTACTTCAAGTCACCGATGCCAAAAAGGTCGTGTACTCAGGTGTTGGTAAAACGGCTGATGATATTGAGTATGCACTCAAGGCAGATATTCATTGCTTTAATGTAGAAGCGATAAGCGAGCTTGATACCATCAATGAGGTAGCAGGTCGCCAAAACCAAATCGCACGCATTTCGCTGCGTATCAATCCAGATGTGGATGCTAAGACTCATCCTTATATCTCAACTGGTATGAAAGATAATAAATTTGGCATCAGTCATGAACAAGCGGTGGCTGCCTATGTGTACGCACATAATTTGCCAAATCTTAAGATTGTCGGTATTGATTGCCATATCGGGTCACAGCTACTAGATACCGATGGTTTTTCTGATGCGTTGGATAAATTGATTGAGCTGATAGATACCTTGACCGATAAGGGTATCAAGCTTCAGCACATTGATCTTGGTGGTGGTTTGGGCGTACGCTATATTGATGAAAATCCTGTCAGCGTTGATCAAGTTGCAACGGTATTACTCCCACGCTTAAAACAGCTTGGATTAAAATTGTACTTAGAACCAGGTCGCAGCTTGGTAGCAAATGCTGGCGTACTTTTGACAACTGTGGATGTGCTTAAGCCCACCGAATTTAAAAACTTTGCCATCGTTGATGCTTCGATGAGTGAGCTGATTCGCCCAGCACTGTATGAATCACAGATGGCAATCATTCCTGCTAAGCTTAGTCGGGATACTGCCAAAACTTGGGATGTGGTTGGTACAGTCTGCGAATCCAGCGACTTTTTAGGCAAAGACCGCATTTTATCTTTACAAGTTGGTGATACCCTAGTTATCACAGGTGCAGGTGCATATGGATTTAGTATGGCATGCAACTACAATACCCGCCCAAGACCGTGCGAGGTGATGGTCAATCATGGCACTCATCGCCTGATTCGCAAGCGTGAAGCGTTAGATGATCTGTGGAAAGATGAACTCATCTAAATCACACCCATCTCAGATGCTCTGAAACTTTCAGAGCATCTTTTATTATCTACTTGCAAGCATTCATGTCATGAGTTTTTTATGGCTGATTGGATATATTTATTTAATTAATTTTTTAATAATTTTTGAAATTTTATCCAAAAAAATCAAATCAATACTGTTTAATATTATCATTGATTTTTCGTCAATTACCCCATAAAATCATTAGCCACCACGCTGTTTTCATGTTAAGATACAAATGATATAACTAAAAATAAGGACAGGCCAATGCTCATAGAATTTACAAAAATGCATGGACTGGGCAACGATTTCATGGTGATTGATCTGGTTACCCAGCGCATGACACTAACCCCTGAATTAATTCGCCTGCTTGCCAATCGACGGATTGGGGTAGGATTTGACCAATTATTAATTGTTGAGCCACCAAGTCGCCCAGATATTGATTTTAAATATCGCATTTTTAATGCAGATGGCTCTGAAGTGTCCCAATGCGGAAACGGTGCTCGGTGTTTTGCTTCATTTGTACAAGCCAGAAAACTATCTTTTAAGCAGCGTTTACGAGTTGAAACCTCAAGCGGTATCATCACCTTAAGCACCGATCGCTATGGGTGGGTGCAAGTCGATATGGGCAAGCCCAAGTTTGAGCCTGACCAAATTCCTTTTGCCCCAAAAACCATCACCAAAGTTGGGCGTGCCTATCGCTTGGATGTCGATGGTGAACCTGTTCAGCTTTATGTCGCCAACATAGGTAATCCGCATGCGATCATCAAGGTCGATGATGTCTTGGCTGCTGATGTAGATAGATTGGGTAAACTCATCGAATCACACGAAGCATTTCCTGAAAGAGTCAATGTCAATTTCGTTCAAGTCATTAATCAGCGTCATGTGCGAATTCGTGTCTATGAGCGTGGCGTTGGCGAAACCCAAGCCTGCGGTACAGGTGCCTGTGCTTCTGTTGCGACAGGTATTCAAGAGGGTTGGCTAGATGAAGGGGTGGATATTCGTGCCCAGTTATATGGTGGGAGTCTGGCAATTCGTTGGCAAGATGGCTACTCACTCATCATGACCGGGCCAACTGCCTTTGTGTATGAAGGCGTATTTAGTCCAGATGGTTTGGCGGCATCGGCTGGCATTAAGCTTGACCCAAATGCAGATGATGTTTACTAATGAGTAGATTGTCGCATTTCATCGCACCCACTCATTCTAGCCATCAATCAGATCCAAGCTCACCTGTTTGGGACTATTTATCATCTTGGTGTGATGAGCTGAGACTACAAAATTACTCTAAGCGTACCATCACAACCTATCAAACAGCCTTAATACAGTTTTTCAATTTTTTGGAGTCTGATAACTATCTTGGCGGCGATCCTTTGGCTTGCCGTCGCCAAGATTTAACTCGATTTTTTAGCACTCGCTTAGAAGAAGAAAAAATCAAACCCATCAGTGCCAAGCTTAGCTTATCTGCCATTCGGATTTTTTATCAATTTTTAATCAAGCAAGGTGTTATCGCAGCTAACCCCACGACAGGCTATAAAATCAAATCGGCACCTAGAAAACTGCCCACTGTCGCTGATGAGCTGCTCATAAAGCAACTGCTTGACCAAAAAATGCCTGAAGATGCAGCCAAAGCGTGTCTATGGATAAGAGATAAAGCAATGTTTGAGCTGATGTATAGTAGCGGACTTCGCCTATCTGAACTGGCAGGCTTGAACATGGGCGATGTTAATTTTGATACTGGCATCGTACGGGTTTTAGGTAAAGGCAACAAAACTCGCCAAGTCCCTGTGGGTAAAAAAGCCATTATTGCTCTTCAAGATTACCTGCCTCATCGCAACTTATGGCAGAAGAAAAATTGCCAAGCGTTGTTTATCAGTGAGCGTCACGGCACTCGTCTTAGTGCGCGTGCGATACAGCTTCGCCTAAAAGTATGTGCCACCATGGCGGGCATCGAGCTTAATATGTATCCGCATATGTTGCGTCACTGCTTTGCCTCTCATGTACTGTCATCTAGTGGCGATCTGCGTGCCATTCAAGAGATGCTTGGTCACCAAAATATCAGCACTACCCAAATATACACACATGTTGATTTTGGTGCACTGGCGAAAGTTTATGACCATGCTCACCCTCGTGCGTATCGTACAAAAATTATCAAGGCTGAATAATTGTACTATTCAAAACTACCCAAAATTTTTTCTACAAAATTTGAATATTGTTATACAATCTTTTGATCAAACAATTTCGTATCATATCTTAAAAATCTTGTCAATCGCTCATCAAACTATCAAATCAGCTGTTATCAATCATTAATTGATACATGATTATTTTTAACACTGTGATTTGATGGAATGTTATTTAAATACATATGATTGCATATATCATTTGCTTTACTTATCATTAATCAGGTCAAAATATAATACTTTTGACCTGATTAATATTTATGATAAATATTTATCATAATGGATAGAATTTGGTAGTTTAGCCTACCAATTGTTTGGCAATCCAATGCTTGACTGGGGGGAGGTTATTACTAAGACGCAACGCCATATCACGCACCGCACGCATGAGCGGCGTATCGGTTGTAAATAAGGTTACCATAGCATTCGTACCATGATATAAAGGTCTGGTATGTGCCTGATGGCGACGATTGTACATAGATAGTAGGTGGTTTGAGCCGATGTCTAAGCCACGACGGTGTGCCTGCAAAATCAGCGGTGTCAAAGTATTGGCACTCTGCAGACCTAAATTATAGCCATGTGCAGTCACAGGGTGCATACCGACCGCCGCATCACCAATGAGCGCTGCCCGATTGGCATGAAACTTATGTGCATGAACGCCCATCAGTGGGTAATGATGTACCGTACCTGCAATCGTGAATGTACCAAAACCATCGCCAAACATTCTTTGAGCTTCGTGAGCCAGCTGCTCTGGAGTCATCTTTAACAGCTCATCTGCTTGCGTATTGTCCAGCGTAATAACACAATTCGTCATGGTCTCACTCAGCGGCAGCAGTGCCAAAGTGCGACCATACAAAAAGCACTCTTGAGCTGTGCCATGATTTGATAACGGATGAGTGACTCGAAATACAATGACCGTACGACCAAAATCATGCATGTGTGCTCCGATGCCCAGCATGCGGCGTACTGTGGATAAGCGGCTATCAGCTGCAACAACAAGATGGGCATCTAATCTCCTACCATCTGCCAAGGCAACACAAGCCTGACTATCATTGGTAGTAACATCGGTGACAGTCGTATCGGTGATGAGCGTGACATTATCCATCGTTGCCACTTCATCATACAACGCCTTTTTGATGTTGTGATTAGAGATTAAATTACCCAATCGGTCAAGCGAACGCTGTCTGTGCATTAACTTAGGTACCTGAAAATGCAGAGCATAATTTAAATTTCCATTATAAACCTTAGCATCTTTTAAAGGATAAATCTCATCAGGGGCAAATCTTTGCCAAGCGCCCAGATTTTGTAGGATTTCTTTGGAAGTATTGGTTAAGGCAATCTCTCGGCCGTCATAGGCAGGGTTTTGTAAAGCGGCTAATGATGATTTTTCAATCAGCGTCAAACGCACATCACTGCCCTTAAAAAATCTTGAAAAAGCAAGCCCTGCTGGTCCTGCCCCTACGATAATAATATCGCTACAATGGCTGTTGCTGCTCATAAATCTCTCTATCGTATGTTAATGGATATTTACCAAAGTCAGTCATTTTTATTGCAACAAGTTAGTTTTGGGATAGTTTTTCTTCAGACTGATAATTTGCCAGCTCATGCCGTACTGCCGTTTTAACCCAAGCACGCAAATCTTCAGAAAGCTGAGCCATATGCTCACCCAAAAACTCATCAATCTGAACTGATAAATTATGGGTCAGCCGAGCTTCAAGCTCATCAAAGTTTGGCGACTGGATAACTTTAACTTCATCATCATCTTTAAGTGATATTGTCTCAATGGTATGAATCAAGCGATTGGTCTGTGTGTTGCTATTTTTTTGCATTTCTTGGGCAACAGCAGCATTAAAATCTGCGTGCCGAAAACGAAAATCCTTAACCAAAAGCTCATTATCCAGCAAATTGATAATATCATCTAATTCCTGATAAATCACTGTGCGAGCCTTAAAAGGCGTGGCAAGCCAGCGTTTGGCAAAGTTGATACTGGGTGAAAAATTAGCCATCTGAAACCTTTTTAAATTTTTAATCGTTGGACTGTATTTTTATTTATCTGATGAATAGAATGAATAAAAATGACACACTCAAAATCATTGCTTTAGGCTATTGTAGTTCAAAACGCATTGCCATGCAATGCAGGTTATCTATTTGGCAAATTTTTGTTGCATGGCATCTGTTTGCACAATATCAAAGCCTGTTTTGGTTGGATTTTCTATCACAAACATCGCCATCAGACCTTGAGCATTAGCAAGTGCCAACGCTTCGGTATAAGGCAGTGCTGTTAATGCCGTCGCCCAAGCATCTGCCAATGCAACTGTATCATGTAGCACGGTGACACTGGGTGCATTATTTGCCACAGGCCATCCTGTTACTGGGTTGATGGTATGACTAAAACGCACCCCATCATATTCTATTGAATTGCGGTAACCGCCTGAAGTTGCCAAGTGCATCGGCTCACCGATTGGTTGGGTTAAGGTGGTGAGTACGGTTCGATTTTTGACGCCACTATCAATAATGGGTGCATCGATACCAAGCGTCCAAGGCTCGCCTTTGTCATTAACGCCCAAAGTTGCTACCTCGCCACCAATTTCTACCATATAATTCACCACGCCATAATCGTGATGCAATGTATTAGCAATCACATCTACCGCATAGCCTTTGGCAATGGCAGAAAAATCAAGCTCCACACCATCAATGGACTTACCAAGCTTCTGCCCGTTGAGTGTGACTTTATCAAGCCCAACCCATTGCTTAGCCTTGGTAATGTCATCTTCTGTTGGTGGTGATTGTAAACGCTCAATGCTCATCTGACCACCAAACCCCCAAAGCCGAACCAAAGGATATACTGTTGGGTCAAACGCCTGATTGGATAATTGATAGACAGTTTGGCTATCAGTCAATACCTGAATAAAATCATCATCAATAACGAGGTCTGCCTTTGCAGGCAGGCGATTAAAGCGGCTGATGGTGCTGTTTTCTTGGTAAGTGGACATACTGTCATTGATCGCTTGCAAACGCTCATCAATAGCAGCTTGGATACTTGCTGCATCACTTGAATGATCTGCATATTCAAAACGGATATGATAGCTTGTACCCATGGTTTCGCCACTAACGGTTTGATAGGTCGATTGCTGGCTACAAGCCGTCAGCATGGTGGCCATCATAATAACGATAGGGGCGTTTTGCATGGTATGTCTCTTTTAAAATCAGTTAAGCGGCGGTTAAATAGATCGGTTTAAGCTACTTTGAAAATTTTTGCCAAGTGCAAGAGCGAAATTGAAATCCGCTTTTATCACAATAAAAAGTCTTAGTTTCATCTGTTTTTATGAATTTTTCATCAATATCAGGATAAAACGCATCCCCCTCAATGACCGTATCCACTTCGGTAATCTCAAGCACATCCGCCATCTCTAGGCTTTGATGATAAATCTCGCCACCGCCGATGATAAAAATTTTATTCTGCTGTTTTGCATGTGCATAAGCTTTGGCAAGTAAAATGGCATCTTGTAGTGAATGAGCCGTCACTGCACCTTCATAGTTAATGGATTGTCTTGTAATAACAATGTGCGTACGATTGGGCAATAAATTTGGCAAAGATTCAAAAGTCTTGCGTCCCATGACAATCACACCACCTTGAGTGATACGCTTAAAATGTTGCAAATCAGCAGGAATATGCCAAAGTAGCTGGTTATCTTTTCCAATAGCACGATTTTGGCTCATGGCAACCACATGCACAAGTTTAATATTCTCCATCATACAGCCACTGGTGCCTTAATCGCTGGATGAGCGTGATAATCTGTGATTTGAATATCATCAAAACCAAACTCAAAAATACTCCGAACTTTGGGATTTAATCGCAATGAACAAAGTGGTAATGGCTCACGGCTAAGCTGTAATTTCACTTGCTCAAAATGGTTTTGATAAAGATGCGTATCGCCACCTGTCCATATAAATTCCCCAACATCCAAATGACATACCTGAGCCACCATATGCGTTAATAAAGCATAACTGGCAATATTAAAAGGTACGCCCAAAAAAACATCGGCACTGCGTTGATATAACTGGCAAGATAATTTGCCTTGACTGACAAAAAATTGAAATAATGTATGGCACGGTGGTAATGCAACCTCGGCAGCCTCGGTAGGATTCCAACCCGAGACAATCAGTCGGCGTGAGTTTGGATTGGTATTGATCTCATGAATCAGCCAAGCGATCTGGTCAAAACCATCATCATGATAACTGCCATCGCTTTTTTTGCTTGCACCAAAATTACGCCATTGATGACCATAAATAGGGCCAAGCTCACCCTCAGCTCTACCAAAACGAGCTGTTTGTTCTGCTGTTGCCCACTCGTCCCAAATTGTCACCTGATGATCGGTCAGATAGCTTGTATTGGTTTCACCCTTTAAAAACCATAAAAGCTCATGAATGATGGACTTCATATGTACTTTTTTGGTCGTCAGTAATGGAAAACCTTCTGCCAAATTAAAACGCATCTGGTAGCCAAACACCGAACGCGTGCCTGTACCTGTGCGGTCTTGTTTATCAGTGCCATGATTTAAAATATGTTGTAATAATTCAAGATACTGTTTCATTTTATTTTATTCCAGTCATAGATTTGTTTTTGATATGCCATCACCATTAAGGCCACGCCTGCAATAATCATTGGCAAACTATACAGCTGCCCTTTGCTCATCCAGCCAAAAATCAGTGCATAGCCTACATCAGGTTGGCGGAAAAATTCTGTGATAAATCGGCTTAGCCCATAAATCAATAAAAAAACTGCTGAGACGGCATAGCGGGGTCTTGGTTTGGCACTAAACCACCAAAGCACCACAAATAACAATATCCCTTCGGTTGCTGCCTGATAAAGCTGTGAAGGATGGCGTGGCAAAAGTAAATAACCTCCGATATTAGCAGCAATATCTTGTAAAGCTGGGTTTGTCTGAATCATCTCAAAATCTACATGGGCAGCTTGTGGAAAATACATCAAATGTGACACATCAGCGTGTGAGATTCGCCCCCAAAGCTCACCATTGATAAAATTCCCAATTCGCCCAAAAAATAAGCCTGTTGGTACACAGGGTGCGATAAAATCCAGTACCGTAAAGGGTGCTTTTTTATATTTATGTGCAAAATACCACATGGCAAGCAACACGCCCACAAACCCACCATGAAAACTCATGCCCCCTTCCCATACTCGGAAAAGATACAAAGGATTAGCAATCAGCTCACCAAAATTGTATAAAATCACATAGCCAATACGGCCGCCTAAAATCACGCCCACCGAACCAAAAAAAACCAAATCTGAAACCATCTCAGGGGTAAAATCTGTTCGGGATTTGGTACGCACCCATGCCAAAAAATAAGCCACCACAAAAGCAAATAAGTACATCAAACCATACCAATGCAGCTCTATCATGCCTAAGTCTAAAGCAACAGGGTTAATCTGTGGGTGAACGATTGCCATATCTATCCATACTCAATAATAAATGATTCTATTATAGCTGATTTTGGGTAATTTGCTCAATGATGCCTTGAAAATATCTTGATTTAAGGGATAAAAGAATATCATGACCATCATGTCAAATTATTTAAAATACTTAACTATCCCCAAAAGACAAATGCTTTTGGGGATAGTTAAGTTAATGCTCATTCGGTGAATGGTTGGGTTACATCATACCGCCCATGCCACCCATACCGCCCATGCCACCTGCTGGCATTGGTGCTTCTGGTGCTGGCTTATCGGTAATCATCACCTCAGTTGTCAACATCAAACCTGCAACAGAAGCGGCATGTTCTAATGCTGAACGAGTTACTTTGGCAGGGTCTAAAATACCCATTTCAAGCATATCGCCATACTCACCTGATGCAGCATTATAACCGTAGTTGCCAGAGCCGTTTTTAACTTCATTAACAATCACAGAAGCCTCATCACCTGCGTTGCTGACGATTTGGCGAAGTGGTGCTTCCATCGCACGGCGTAGGATATTGATGCCTGCATTTTGGTCTTCATTATCACCTTTTAGGTCACTTAATGCAGACAAAGCACGCACAAGTGCAACACCACCACCAGGCACAACACCCTCTTCAACAGCAGCACGAGTAGCGTGAAGTGCATCGTCTACACGGTCTTTTTTCTCTTTCATTTCAGTTTCAGTTGCCGCACCCACTTTGATGACTGCAACACCGCCTGAAAGTTTTGCCACACGCTCTTGAAGTTTTTCTTTGTCGTAGTCAGAAGTTGATTCCTCAACCTGACGACGAATTGACTCTACACGCGCCTCAATGCTGGCTTTATCACCTGCACCATCAACAATGACGGTATTTTCTTTACCAATGGTTACTTTTTTGGCAGTACCCAAATGCTCAATCTCAGCAGTTTCAAGGCTTAAGCCCACTTCTTCTGAGATAACCACGCCACCTGTCAAAATTGCAATATCTTGAAGCATCGCTTTACGGCGATCACCAAAACCTGGCGCTTTAACCGCACAAGTTTTTAATCCGCCACGCAAAGTATTAACAACCAATGTTGCCAATGCTTCATTTTCAACATCTTCAGCAATGATTAATAGCGGACGGCTGGTTTGCATCACTTTTTCAAGTAGTGGCACAATCTCACGAATATTTGAGATTTTTTTATCAACCAAAAGAATAAATGGATTGTCAAATTCACAAGTCAAGCTGTCTTGTTTATTGGCAAAGTAAGGGCTGATATAGCCACGGTCAAACTGCATGCCCTCAACCACTTCAAGTGCATCTTCAAAACCTGAACCCTCTTCAACTGTGATAACGCCTTGTTTGCCAACTGTTTCCATTGCCTTAGAAATTAGCTCACCAATGGTAGCATCTGAGTTTGCTGAAATTGAGCCAACTTGAGCAATCGCTTTATGGTCATTAGCAGGTGTCGAGATAGCACGGATTTCTTCAACAGCGGCACGCACGGCTTTATCAATACCACGCTTTAGGTCCATTGGATTCATGCCTGCAGCAACTGTTTTCATGCCCTCAACCAAGATGGCTTGAGCAAGTACTGTTGCGGTTGTTGTTCCATCACCTGCCACATCATTGGTCTTAGAAGCGACTTCACGCACCAATTGTGCACCCATGTTTTCAAATTTATCTTCAAGTTCAATCTCTTTGGCAACTGACACGCCATCTTTGGTGATGGTCGGCGCGCCAAATGATTTATCAATCACCACATTGCGACCTTTTGGACCTAGGGTAACTTTGACAGCATCCGCCAAAATGTTAACACCATCAATCATTTTTTCGCGGGCATTTGAGCCAAAACTTACATCTTTTGCCATTATTTACTCCGATTTTTTGATTTTCAGTTTATGAATTTAAGATAATTAAATATAAGAATGAATGAGAATTTAATTTTTTAGACCAACTTTGTTAACATGGTCTAAAGTTAACATGGTCTAAAATAAACCAAACTCTGACAATTAAGCCTCAAGTACGCCTAAGACATCACTTTCTTTTAAAATTAATAGCTCTTCACCGTCAACTTTGACTGTTTGACCTGAATATTGACCAAACAATACCACATCACCGACTGCAACATCTAATGGGCGAACCTCGCCATTCTCACGCACCAAACCATTACCTGCGGCAATCACCTCGCCTTGTTGCGGTTTTTCGGCAGCCGAACCTGGTAGTAAAATACCGCCAGCTGTTTTTTGTTCTTCTTCGGTGCGGCGAACAACGATGCGGTCATGCAATGGACGAATTTTCATAATGACTCCGTTAATAAATTTACTAAGGGGAAAAATTAAAAAGTTGTGATTGCTTTTTGGAGTCGCATTGATAAATTTCAAGCCATTTTTTTAATTTTTTATTTCATGATAATTGTCCGTCAAAAATCCCAACTGGCATGCCATTGATTTTTATTGACCGTAAGATATATTAACCGTAAGATAATTCACCAAATTTGTTGATAAAATATGATGAATGCCCTATTATCTTATATCTATGGTCTTTTATGTGTATCATCTAAGATGATGACTTAAATTTATCTGTCAAGCAGGTACAAAACAGATGTGTTTAAGATGTCATCAATCCTTGGTAGATATTTTGGAGCAAATTTTGAGAAAAAACTTAACGGCGGTTTTAATAATGATTTTAGGCGGATTGTCAGCGACAGCGATGGCAGCAGATTTAACAGGCTATTTGGCGACTTATCGTGTCAGTGCAGATGGTAAAACAGGCACAGCCACACGCACACTCACCAAAACTGGCAACAATTATCGCTATACTGTCAATGCTCGAGCGGCAGGGATTGCAACCTTAACCCAAGAAGCCAATTTTAGCCTTGTTAATGGTAATATTATCCCACAATCTTCAATGATGTCTGCACGCATTTTGGGCATTGGCAATACTCACAGTGTACGCTTTAATCATGCCAATAAATCAGTGGTCAGCACTTATAAAGGCAAACCTGTCACTTTAGCCATGCCAAAGCCAGCTTATGATGATTTAAGTTTAGAGACACAAATTCGCCAAGAGCTAATTAATGGCAAATTTAATGGTTCATATCAACTCATCAAGCGTAACCAAATAGAAACCACCAAATTTCGTCGTGGTGGTCATGGTAAAATTACTGTACCTGCAGGCACTTATGATACGGTACGCATTGACCGTGTCCACGATGACCAAAACCGTGCAACCAGCTTTTGGCTAGCACCAAGTTTAAATTATCTGCCTGTCAAGGTCAGCCAAACTGCTGATGGTAAAGTGATATTCATGGAGCTTACCAAAATCAATTAAGGCAACAAACCATAACAGTCATTGACGGTCTGTTGAATACATCTATTTTTAACGCCTTCATTATCTGTGATTGATATTGATAGCAATTTACCATTTTAATCCATTCTTTGCATAAAAACTGGCAAACTCTTATTTGAAAAAATCTTATTTGAAAAATTGCAACAACCTGACTTTTTAATGGGTGTTTTTATGTTTTATAATACATACCAAAATAAGCATGCTGTAAAATTTTATTTTGGGTGGGTGTGTTTAGTATGCATGGCAGGCAGACGCTTTAATAAGATGAACAGTTGGCTATTGATGGTAAGTAGCAATAAAAACTCGATTAATTTGGCTGCTGCAACTACCATTGGCGATTGTTCATAAATACGAAGTAATGTCAATACGCCTGATGCACCCAAATAAATCAACATAATCATACTAACCCACATGAGTGCATAAGGTGATTTTCCTTGATGTATCACAGGGGTAAATATCAAAGCTGGCACCAGTGCCAAACTTTGGACACCCACACCTGCCCACAGTGAGGCATCTGTGGTTAGGCTCACAGAAACAGGATATCCCACCAAGGTCATAAAAATCCAAGCATACCAAGTAATACGCAAAGCTTGATGTACAGGTTTGATGGGCTTAATGCGTCTGAGTGCTTGTGATTGTTTCATAAGCTGTCTGCTTGCAACTGTTTGACCAGTGTCGCCAAACGCACACCTTGAGCGATGGCAAGTGCTTGTTCATCTACGGTCATGACATACTGATGCTGAACACCTGAAACATGGCTGGCACCATACGGTGTTCCGCCACGGACTGTCACCGATAGCTCAGGGTGAGCGTAGGGCAATCCCATCAAAAGCATACCATGATGCAACAGTGGCATCATCATTGTTAACAGTGTGCTTTCTTGACCGCCGTGCATTGAACCTGAAGTTGTAAAAACACAAGCAGGCTTGCCTTGCAAATCCCCTGCAAGCCAAATTGAAACGGTATTATCCCAAAAATACTTCAAACTTGCTGACATATTTCCAAAATGTGTCGGGCTGCCCATTGCCAATCCCGAGCATGCCCTTAGCTCATCTGCCGTACAATACAAATCACCCTCATCAGGGATAGCAGGATGCGACTGCTCGCTGACAGCTGACACCTTAGGCACTCGGCGAATCATCGCCCTAAGACCAGCATCATGAATGCCTTGGGCAATCAGATAGGCCAAATTTTTGGTAGCATCTTGGTTGGTGTCATACAATACCAAAATATAAGGCATCTTCATAAATTATCCACCATTTTGATTCATCGCTTAAAAAACAGGTAAATTGATGACCACATTATAGCAATATTATTAGGGCGTGTTGAATATTTATAACACAATTTATCGTTCAGATGGCTTATCACAATAAACCGATTATTTTTGTATAAAAAATGTCCAAATACTATCTGATATTCAAGATTTTTTACCCATCTAAAAATTAGATACATAATTGTACAAAACTTTGCCTGTAATATGTCGAAATATTTGTTACACTAATGCGATATTTAGTGATAAATATTTGACTTAGATATTATGACAAATTTTTTAAACAAACTCCCCTTTGCACATCATGCTTGGTTTATGTACTTACGCTTACTTGTTCGCCATTTTATTGATGACGATACCCAGCAAAAAGCCGCCAGCTTGACTTATACCACATTACTTGCCTTGGTGCCGATATTAACGGTGGTGTTGGTGATTTTTTCAAGCGTGCCTGCACTTGAAGGTTTGCGTGAACAAGTTCAACAAACCATCTCTGCCAATTTATTCCCGACTGCCAGTGAGCAAGTGGCAGGATATATTCGTTCTTTTGCTGAAAAATCTAGTAATTTAGGACTTGTGGGGGTAGCAGGTTTATTTGTTACCGCAATCATGACCTTAAATACCATTGAGTATGCTTTTAATAAGATTTGGCGTGTCCAAGAACGCTCAGGCGGTGCTGCCAGCATTATACGCTACTGGACAATCATCACTTTAGGTCCGGTGATTTTGGGTGTGGCATTTGGTGCCTCAAGTGCTATCCAAAGTGTGGACTTTTTAAATCGTCAAATTGCAGGTTATGGCATTGATTGGGGTATTTGGGCATATTTGGTTTCTTTGGCATTGATGACTTGTGGCTTTATTTTATTATATTGGTTCATTCCCAAGGCTCAAGTTCCCATAAAAAATGCTGCCATTGCAGGCGTTGTTACTGCCATTTTATTTGAAAGCATCAAGCAGGTTTTTGGCACTGTGATGACCAATTTTACCAGCTATGAAGCCATCTATGGTGCGTTTGCCGCCCTACCAATTTTCTTATTATGGCTATACATTTCTTGGAATATCATTCTTTTAGGCGTTCAAATCAGTTATACATTGACCATTTTTGATACCAAAGAGGTGCCAGTTCGCCATCCGTTATTAAGCCTTTTAGATATGCTTAATTTAACATATAAGCGTTATCAAAATGGTGAAGCTGTCAGCGAAGATGAACTTCGTGGCATGCTGGGTCGCAAAGAACTGCCCAAATGGAGTATGTATTTAGACCAACTTGTCAGTAATGATTTTATTACTGAAACCAAAAATAATGAATATATCTTAAAAACCGACCTAAGAACCATCAATTTTTGGAAATTTTATAAAAGCTTGCCTTATCCATTGCCGATTCGTCATGAGCTTGACCAACTAGAATCTGCAGATTATGATCCATGGTTTATTGAATTGTATCATCACTTAGATAAGGTTGAGGATACTGCCATCAAAGAGCTAGATTTACCTTTAGCAGAACTGTTTGAAACTGCACCCCTGCGAGAAAAACAAGAAATTGTACGCATCGTCTCTGAAAATACCGATGAGCTTGGTGAGGGCAAAGGCTTTGATGATAATGCTCGTCGCACGATTGATGAGTCAGGAAATGTTGTCATTATTCCAGATGGCAAAGCTTCATTTACCGAAAGTAAACTGACCAAAGTATTACGCTTACTAAAAAAAGCATATCACTTCTTTGGTAAAAACAAGAAACATATCAATGACATCAGACGAATGATAGGCAAATGACTGTTCATTAATGACACTGTAAATCACCCCAGCTGTCTGCTTGGGTGATTTTTCTTTTGGTTTTATGTTGGTTTGGCACACTTAATATCATATAACACTATATCATGCCGTTTTAGATATCAAATAACTTGTTGTATGTTGTCAGTGAGCATTGGTGCGTGTAATCCTGTGTGTAAAATGCTTTGATATAACATGATTTAAGATGAGACAACATGATTTTATACAATGCAACAAGCAACAAAAAATCCTTGATTTACAAGGCTTTGATGATACTTCTTAACACAAGATGATTTTTGGTGATTTTCTGAGATTTTATAAGGTGGTGGAGATGGCGTCATCTTAACAAATATCATAAGCTATTGATTTATAAATAGTTATCAAAAAATGAACCTGATAGAGATACAAATAGAGATACAAAAAACAAGGTGCTATGATTTGGCAATTACCCCAAAAAATCCCAGTTTTATAACGGATACACCCCCTATAGGGTTTTGACCACGCAAATAAAAGCTTGAGCATTAGCCAAAAACAATACAAAGTTATAAAACACTGGGAAAAATACACCAACGGCAGGCGTGATAATGTTGCTAAGTTACCAATTCATATATCTAGTCTTATAGGAAAATTTATTATATTATCTAATGATACCATTAGTAAACTTGATTAATATGATTAAAATGGGTTTTTTGGTGATTTTATATTAACCTACCCAAAAACCCCTAAAAAGTAGTAACTTAGTAACAACCCTTATAGCATAAGGCTTTGCGACGATAAAAAATAGTAACCGTTACCAAAATTTTTAGTAACTAACCCAAAAAAAGTGCAAAAATAAGTCCGCTACAAAAAAAGCTACAACCTTTGATTTATAAGGATTGTAGCGGTGTAGCGGACTTTGGGGGGATTTTTACCCCCTATGCTAATTTTGGTGTTAAAAATGGGTGGGGGATTGTAGATTATTATAGATTGTCATCATCTAATTAGATTGCTATAATCTAAAACAAACTAAAAAATAGGACAATCCCCATGCAAGATATTTGGCACTATCCAAGAGCTGAACTAGCCCAGCAGGTCATGAGCTTGTTTAATTCCAATTTATCGCACGCCTTAACCTTTTTTGCACCAAGGCGGAAAGGTAAGACCGAATTTTTACTAAAAGATATTAAGCCTTTAGCCATTGAACAAGATTATCAAGTATTTTATTTCAGCTTTTTAGACAGTGGCGAACAAGCCCAAAAACGCTTTATTTATGAGCTTACAGCCTTTGGACAAGGCAAGATAGGCAAAGCCATCAATCAGCTATCTAGCGTGGAAATACAGGGCTTTAAGGCTGAATTACAGCACTTACAGCATGATGATGTATTGCACGCATTGAATGCCATTGCCAAGCAAAACAAACGCACCCTTTTACTACTGGATGAAATTCAAGCCTTGGCAGGCGTGGCATATTATCCAATTATAGCCAGCCTAAGAACCGCCCTAGATACCAATAAAGACAAAATCAAGGTAATTTTTACAGGTTCAAGCCGTGAGAATTTACGCCTAATGTTTTCATCTGCCCAAGCCCCATTTTTTCACTATGGGCAAAATGTAGATTTTCCTGACTTGCCAAAGGCTTTTACTGACCATTTGGCAGATACATTTTATCATACCACCAAACGCCAGCTTGATAAGGATGCACTATGGCAAGCGTTTATTGAATTGAACAAAAGCCCCCAAATGGCTAGGGCTATGATAGAGAAAATGGCACTTAATCCAAATCTAAGCCTAGATGATGCCAAGCAATTATTGATTGATGATACAGCACAATTTAATGAGTATTTGCCCACCTATCGCCAATTAACCGCCTTACAACAAGCGGTATTGGTGTTAATCGCCATGGGGGAAAACCAGCCATACAGCCAAGCCACCAAAGATAGGCTGGGCGAAAAGCTAGGTATAGAGATTACCACGCCTGCCATTCAATCCGCCATCCGTTCGCTATCTAAAAAGGGGCTGATATTCAAAAAAGATAATGGTGTATATGAAATTGATGACCCATTTTTTAATCAGTGGGTATTAGATAATTAACCAATAGACTAAATTTAACCGTTTGCATGGCTAGGATAGCTACCAAAAAAGGCGTTACCATCCACACCATAACGCCAACGCCATGTACTCTATATATCTTTGGTGTGGTTAGGTGTGGAATATGAGCGATAACTCTATCAAAAATCTGCCAATAGAGCAAATCAGCGCACTAACAGCCATTGATGATATAAGAAAGCAAAATTCCTTAACTACCATGTTGCAAGGAATATATGAAAATCAAGAGCGGTTAGAGCGTGCTACCATCCCAGTGCGAACAATGCAAGAACAAGCAGAGCGGTTAATGCTCCCGATTAAGCAAATGCATGATGATTTTGAGCGTATAACCCAAGCCATTGCCAATCCATTTGGTAAAAGCTTTACAGCTAACGCCACCGCCCCCATGGCGATTGAGTATAAACCGCCCATGCCTAACCATCACAATAGCCCAGCATTAAGAACATTGGCAAGCGTTGAAACTGCCAAAAATAATGAAAATGAAAAAAATCTAAAAATTGAAAATCAAATATTGCTTAAAATCGTTGAGCGCCTAACAGAAAAGCCAGCAAATGAAACACGGGCAACACTTGCAGAAATGCCATTAATTGCTAATACGCTAGCACTACAAGCCAATGAAATAGCCAATCTAAAAGACCAGCTGGAACAAAAAGAGCAGAAAATTAATGCATTACAAGCCCAAATTGACCAGCAAGCAACCGCTACGCCTGCCACCAAATCCAATGATAACAGTGAGTTGCCCACAAGAACCGCCAACAATGCAGGTAAGATTATTTCAGCCTTAGCCGTTGAATTGCTGGGCTTAGATATAACCAAGCCTTACGGTGTAACAAATCAAAAAATACGCAACGCCATTGAGTTACAAGGTAATACCCTTAGTGATGACACTGTCGCTGGGTGGTTAAGGATAGCTCATGAAATCAGCAAATAACTAGCCTGACACACTACAAAACCCTAGTTAGGATAAACAAAACCCTAATTAGGGTTTTTTATGCTTGGTGTCTTTTATCATATCCCCACTCTGCCAAGCATGGCATGACTTTAACCAGTATCACCAAATGGGGGATATATATGACCTTAACACCCATCAGAGTAACCAAAAAACAAGCGTGTGAGCTACTAGCCATTGGGCGTGAAAAGCTTAGAACGCTGGTAGAGAATGACCCAACATTTCCTAGACCTTATAAGACAGGTAATAAAATGCAATCATCTGTTTATTTTGATTATCAAGCATTGATTGATTGGCATAAAGCACAAGGGGGCAACGCATGAACCAACAATTTATCAATTATCTCACCCAAGTCGTGGACATATTAAACGCCCATGCAGACAAAAACGAAGCCATGGCACAGATGATAAACCTAACTGCCAAATTCACAGGACAAGACGGTAACCCAATCAATTTTAACGCCAGTCAAGAATTAAAAGAAATGGCGGAAGTATTGCAAGAACATGGCGGGTATATCCAAGAAGTGATAGATGAACCGCATTTATTGATTATCCAATAGGGTTTTTTCGCAGTTTTCCGAAAAAATGGGATAACTGCCAAATGGTGCGTACCGCCCCAACTTGAAAAAACTTGAAACTCATTTCCACAAATTTAGGAAAATCACAACACAGAGCATAAACCATGATAAAAGCGTATTTAACCAAACTAGCCCATGACCTACACACCACAACCGAGCTACTAGGCTGGGTCTTAATTGCAAAACAAACCCCATGCAAGCCTAAACACCACAGCCAAGCTACTGGGCAAAATCAGCCAAGCAAGCAATAACCAAAGCGTGACGGATGTGCTAGACAAAATCACAAACCGCCTAGATGTTCACGCCAAACAGCTTGATAAAATCGTCAATCACATGAATGATAAACAACCCTATGAAGAGCCATAAACGCCCCTTTTAAGCCGTCCAAGCCCTACCATAGGCAAAGACACCACCCACACCCTAAACCGCCATAAAACGCATTACAGGCGAATTTAGAGCAATAAAAAAACCCCTTGCTAATCAAGACAAGGGGGAATATCACAAAACAGGAGCATTTTACTATGAATAAAATTCAATGTAAATTAAAATTGGGTGAAATTATTTCACTTGATAAAATAACCGAGATGCGACAAAATGGCGTTCTCTCTCAAAATGAAATAGCCGTTACGCCAAGCGGTTTAGATTGGCTTTTTTTACGCCCAAACACCGCCCAGCATGGCATTGGTTCAGGCGTAAACCTACCATATACCGACCACCACACCGCCAAAAGCGGATTGGTGCGTTTCCCCCTTATGGTGTGGTTGATATTACAAAATAAGCCATTAGGCGAATATGTAAAGCGGTTACTATTTCAGCCGAGAGTGAGACCACACCGCCCATTTATGGGTAATTTACTCAAAACAGAAATAGGAGTATTCCAATGAATACAAACACCACAGCCAATCACAATCAAAAAGTAACAGCCCAAAGGTATCAGCCTAATTATTGCGAATATAAAGACGGTTATTTTAAAGATGGTATTTTTTACCAACCGTTATACGCAATCCATCACAATGGTGAGTTATTAGCACCGTTAGGGGTAGTTCATAGCTATCCCTATGATAAAGCCTTTCATATTCTAATGCACTTGCAGGCCATTTCAAAAGATGATTTTGAGTTAAAACCAATTTCATGGAAACCACTCCATGGCTTTAATGTTGATACATGGGGCGGCGAATGAAAGACATTGCAGTCAAAGAGCTGATTAACAGACAAACCACACCAATTAACGCAGATACCACACCATCAAAACCTTGGCATGATGATTTAGAACACTGTTTAAATCCTGCTTTGGCATGGCGGACATTTAGAAGTGGCACAAATGATGGGGGCAAGCATGACTAAAACTAATTTATTCATCAATAGCCTACCTGCTTATACAGGTGATATTACCCATGATGACTTGCGATGTGTGGATTTTACCCATGTAGTAGATGTTGATGGGGTAAATGACATACAAGGGCAAACAGCAGGCATTAAACTGTTTGGGGCAGATGCTAAGCCTAAAAGCGTGCTAATTTATCCTAATGGGCGTAAGCCTTACCCCTATCCCCACATTAAGGGGGTAGCGGTGCTATTGGGTGATATAAAACAGCCCATTCATGCCGTCTTAGGTTTAGATAACGCACAAGCCCTATTTAACGCCCTACAAGCCACCCCACAAGGGGGAGCGGTGATAACCCTACCTGATAATATGGATGGCTCATTTAAGGCGGTTTTAGACGCATTCAAGCCTATTTGTGTTTATACTACCCATGATAAATACATAGAGTATAAACATGGTGATGTTATTAGCTACTCTGCCCCCTTGTCTGTGGCATTGGCTAATGAGACATTAGCGGATATGATGGCAAGTGATGATATTACAATTACTGGAAATGCCCTAGACCTAGATACGCAGATACAGCAGTTACAACAGCAAATCAAAGAACTATCACAGCTTGATGAAATGCGATTGCACCTACAAGCCCCCAAAGTAGCAAAATCACACGCCATAGGCAAAGATAAATTATTACAATGGGTGTATGAGTATAAACAAGGGGATTTTATTGCTGATATTGTGCCATATACTGATAGCGTAACAAATGATGAGATATACCAAGCACTTTATGAGCTGATAGACCGCCATATCATCATTGATAAGCCGTTAAAGGTTGCTTTTGTGTTATGGGTGCTTTTTACCTATCTGATAGATGATTGCGACATTGCACCGATTGCATGGATAACCGCCCCTGAAAAATCATGCGGTAAAAGCACACTATTGGGCTTGTTTGAACGAGTGGTAAATCGCCCCTATACCATGACTGACCCAAGCCAAGCAGTGCTATATCGCATTATGGATAAATACAAGCCGTGTTTACTGATTGATGAGATAGATACAGGCTTAAAGGACAAAAGTACCATTCTAGGCATTTTAAACGCAGGTTATTCACGCCACGCTTGCAAAATTCCCAAGGTGAATATGGATAAAGGCGGAACGGTAGAGAGCTTTAACGCATTTGGGGCTAAGGTGCTTTGTGGTATTGGCGGATTAACAGGCACAACCGCCAGCAGAAGCATTAAATTTGAGCTAAAACGCAAAAGCAATAATGACAAAGTGGCAAGGCTTAATAAACGCACCTTAACCCATGCTAAAACTGACCTTATCCGCCAAAAGGCGAAACGATGGGCAACAGATAACCGCCAAGCCATTATCCAAACAGAAATAGAAATATTGCCAATTAATGATAGGGCTTATGATAATTGGTACATACTGCTACAAATAGCCCATGTGCTAGGCGTATATGACACAGCAAAGCAGGCATGTTTGACCATCAATAAAGCCAAAGATGAACTAAGTACCAATGAACAGTTATTATTTGATATTAGAGAAGTTTGGCGGGGTGAAAAAATGGCGTTGAAATTCTTGTTGGAACGCCTAATAGCCGATGATGAAAAAGCGTGGGCGAGCTTAAATAACGGACAAGAGATGACAGCCCACCAATTAGGCAAACGGTTAAGGGGATTTGGCATTGCCCCAAAAACCATTAAGACAGGAGTGAGCACCACTGCCAAAGGCTATGATAAAGACCAATTCACACAAATTTGGGAGCGGTATTTATCGCCAAAGATTGATGAGTTTTTATTTTAACCCAAAAAAACCCCTAAATTTTGGTAACCAAAAAAGTAGCCATAGACCGCCCTAAGTCTTTGGTTACTTATTTTTTTGGGTTAGTTACTAAAAATTTTGGTAACGGTTACTATTTTTTATCGTCGCAAAGCCTTATGCTATAAGGGTTGTTACTAAGTTACTACTTTTTAGGGGTTTTTGGGTAGGTTAATATAAAATCACCAAAAAACCCATTTTAATCATATTAATCAAGTTTACTAATGGTATCATTAGATAATATAATAAATTTTCCTATAAGACTAGATATATGAATTGGTAACTTAGCAACATTATCACGCCTGCCGTTGGTGTATTTTTCGGAGCAGTAAAGGAGTATTTGAACATTATAAAAAAGACTTTTCGGAGCAGTATCGAGAGCGAGAGATTTTCGCCTAGCGTGGTTAAAAAATGACTTTTGCGAGCAGTACGAGAACGCCCCAAAGTATGCCAGCCAAATTTGATTGGTTTTTAGCCAAAAATGGGCGGATTTATTCATTTTTTAATCTTCATAGGGTTGTTTCATAGTTAATGAATGATACAACATGGGCGGATTTATTCATTCTATGACTTTTTATAATTTAGTTGTCATTAGCCTTTACAAGACCATCCAGCCAATCGCTGTACCATTGATTGATGATTTTTCTATCATGCAGATATTCCGCCTTGTTATAAACACCTGCCACACCTTGTACCTTGTGGGCTAATGCAAACTCAATAACACGCCCATCAAATTTCTTACCGTTTTCATCTGTATAGTTGTTTAGCTTGGTACTAGCAACATGGCGAAAACCGTGCAGGGTTTGCGTATCATGATAGCCAAGGCGATTTAAAGCCACCCTAAACCGCTGATGGGCGTTTTTGCGGTCTTTGGCACGGCTGGGGAATAGATGAGTATCAAAGCCAGTCAAGCTATGTAATTGCTGTAATAGGGCAAGTGCCTGTTTGGATAGTGGCACAACATGGGGACGACGCTTTTTCATGCGGTGTGCTGGAATTTCCCAAATACCTTTATCAAAATCAATTTCCGCCCATTCACCATCTAGCACTTCATTTGGGCGTAAAAATAAATGGCTAAGCAATTGCACCCCTAAGCGAGTAATTTCGCTGGGAATGGTTTTGATATCTAATAATAGCTTGTGTAAGTCTTGTTCGCTGACATGGGCAAGCTGTTTGGGTTCGTGTTTTTCTAGGCGTTCGTGCAAATGCTCTAATGGGTTAAATTCCACCCCTGCCAATTCTTGAGTAAGAGCAAAGCGATAGATGCGACTGCACACCTGCAAGGCTCTATTGGCGGTTTCAATGATGGGTTTTCCTGTTTGGGGGTTTGGTGTTTCTTGTAGTTTTCTAAAAAAGGTAAGCCATACTTGGCGAGATATATCACCAATGGCTTTTTTACCCATTATTGGAAAAATGTGTTTTTCAAGTAGGCTTAGATATTTGGATTTTGTGCCATCATCCAGCTTTTGAATACTGGGTTCATTGTACCATTCCAAAGCCACACTTTTAAAAGTTTGGGCGGTAGGAGGTGCAGGTATTGCAGTTAATTCATCCAAGCCAAGTGCCAAATCTGCAAATTTTTCTTGCACCAGCTTTCTAGCCATTGCCCCAGTAACGGCAGGATAAGCACCCAGCCCATGCCACCGCCATTTTCCTTTAGCATCCTTATAACGCATTTTCCAAGACTTCGCCCCAGTGGGTTTGACAAACAAATAAAGTCCTTTGCTGTCTTTTTCGCTATATTCTTTTAACTCTGGTTCTAAATTGGCAATGACTGTATCAGATAGTGGGCGTTTTTTAATACTGGTTCTTTTCATTCTTGTATCTCTAAATTTTGCTAACTTGTATCTCTGAAAAGTAAACTAGGGTTTTGGCTAAATTGTTTTGTATCTCTATTTTTGTGAACATAGAGAGATACAAATAGAGATACAAAAATGATTATATTATAGGGGGTAATAGGTGGCAATATAAGGCAATGAAAAAACCCTAAGCCTTTGATTTGCTTAGGGTTTGTGTTAATGTGTGGTTATGCTTGGTAATAGGTATGGTGGAGATGGCGGGAGTCGAACCCGCGTCCGCCAGCACTACATCTATGAATCTACATGCTTAGATTCTGTCTATGGCTTTAATCCGCACCGAACCGACAGTCAGGATGGATTGGACGATTTGCTAAGAATTTCGCCAAAATCATCGCAACGCTAATTTTGGCTATCCTTTGTGCGTTCGCATCTGGGTGAGCAACCAAACCAAAGGCAATCTGTGCCGACCCAAGCAGCCCTTAGGCTGCTAGTGCGTAAGTTTCGTCGTTTGCGACTATTTTAAATGTATGTTGATTTACAAGAGTCACACGCTCTTGACATGCATCATTAGGTTTCGCTACCAGCGTCGAAGCCAGAACATCCCCATGATTTTACTATAACAATTTTAAACCCAATTGTCAAGCATCTGATTGTTTTGCTATCCATCAAATAAATTTTTGCCGTTAAACCATAAGATTTAGCTGTTTTATACAAAAATAGATGAAAATTACAAATTTTTATCAATGTTTTATAACATATGATCAAAGGTAAGCATCCCAAAACCAATAAATTATCATTCAAAATAATTTGGCATGGCAGTAGGATTGCCTGATTTATCAATATAATAAGCGTTATCACCATCTACGACATAGGTTGCACCTGACAAAAAATCGTAGGCTAAATCGTATTTAATATCAATCACCACCTTACCCGTCTTATCAATAAAGCCGTACTTATGCAGCGGCTCGCCATATTCATCAGTTTGACCAGACTTCATCGTCACCGCTGCCAGACCTTCTGAAAATCCTTTGGCAGAATCAAACTGTGGGCGGATGGCAATGTTACCCGATTTATCCAAAAAGCCGTATTTATCTTTTTGTTTAAAAAGAACCAGACCTTCTTCAAACCAATCGCCAATCACTTCATAATTTGGGTGTATGACAATTTTACCAGTCGTATCAATAAATCCATATTTACCATTTTGCTCAATTTTGGCACGCCCTTCCCAAAATCCCCAAGCGTTGGTATATTGTGGAGCGATAACACTCTGACCAGATGTATCAATATAGCCATAGTGATCATTTTCACGATACAACGCCAAGCCATCACTAAACGGATAAGTCTCCTGATACACTGCAGGAATAACAAGCTCACCTACGGTATTGACATAACCATAGTGATCGTCTTTGATGATTGGTGCCAGCCCTTCAGCATAACCACAATCAGAACCAATGATAGCAAATTTAGCACCCTTTGGCAGCGGCGTGGCAGTACAAGCCGCCAAATCATCGTCATCAAAGCTGTGCGTGCTGATGGTATTTGCCAGTACAGGTATCGTGATCATCAAAGTGATCATCGATAATGTGGTTATGATGGGTTTGATATTCATGACGATAATCTCAATATTGACGCAAAGTGTTAAGTGGCTATTTTGACATAAAAATCATCAAATTATCAATAGTTGGTACATAATCTTTATTCTTTAAAACTGATATTGGTAGCAATTGGTTACAAGAATTAAGTAAGATTAAGTTATTTTAAGATAATATTAAATTTAATTATCCTAAAAAATAATCATCGATTAAATGAGATATTAAAGGTATCAACTCAATGCCTGAATGATGGCAGATTTTAGCCGATTTAACGCATCATCATTCAAAGATACGCCATGCAAACCACTTAAATAAAAGATATCTTCCGCTCGCTCGCCCAAAGTGGTAATGCGTGCGCCATGTATTTGAATATTTAGCTCACTAAATACTGCACCGACTTTGGCAAGTAATGATGGTCGGTCTTTGGTGATCAGGTGCATTTTATGATGCCCTTGGTGTGCTAATGATGTCGCTTCTGAAAAATAGACTTGGGTCGGTACGATAAAATATTTAAGCTTACCATCCACTTCAAAAACTCTCGAAGGTACTGGCACACCACCAGTTTTTAGACCATGTTCAAGCCCTAATATCATCTGACTGGTGCGTTCAGGGCTTAACAATAACGGTATACTACTATCCGTTGGCAACAATCGATCAATAATGACATAAGAGTCCACCGCTGTACTTGTGCCGTCAATATCGGCTGATAAAATTGTCGCATCAAGTACCGATAGACCCAACTGATCCAAAATACAAACCGTCGTGGCAAATAAATTATCCTGATCGGGTGCACAAATCAACAGCTGCATCCCTCGCAAGGACACATCGCTATGCTCTCGGATGGCGATGATTGGCTTGCCTTGTTTTAGCCGATGTTCTGCCGCCAAGATTTCGGCTGATTGCCAAGCGATATCTCTATGCTTTTGCTTTAAAAAATACTCTTCCCCAAAACCATCCCACAGGGCTTTTAGTCGGTGATTATCCACCATTGGCAATAAGTCTTGTGCTTTATTTTTTCTATCATCAATCACACGATCTTTGTCAACAACATGGACGCCCAAACTGTGTACTTGGTGGACGCTGGTGTACAGCTGTTTAAGCAGCGTGGCGCGCCAAGTATTCCAAAGCTGACTATTCGTCGCATTCATATCCGCCACAGTCAAGACATACAAATGATTTAGCCGAGTGATAGAATTGGTAAATTCGGCAAATTTAGCAATCACCTCAGGATCGCTGATGTCTTGCTTTTGGGCAATCAGCGACATCGTCAAATGCTCTAATACCAACCACCGCACAAGCTTACTGTCTGTCTCACTCATGCCATGAGTCAAACAAAATTCGTAAGCATCAGCCGCCCCAAGCTTGGAATGATCGCCCCCTCGACCTTTGGCAATATCATGGAAAATCGCTGCAATGACCAAAATGTCCTTGCGGGTAATTCTTTGATAAATCTCAGCTACCAGCCCGTATTTATCTTGATTATTAAGACTATCATCACCAAAGCGATGCAGAATACGCACCAATAATAAGGTATGTGCATCCACCGTGTAGCGGTGAAACAAATCATACTGCATCAGCCCCATAATTTTACCGAAGGCAGGTAGATAATTACCCAAGACCCCAAAACGCTTCATCAGACGCAAGCGATGAAACAGATAATTTAAATCTTGTAAATTGGCTAAAAATAATTGGCGATGTACAGGATTTTTGCGGTATTCTTCATCAATCAAATCACTTGAAGCGTAAATTGCCCGAAGTGTACTTGCTGCGATCTGACGAATGCCCTTTTGACCCATGACCAAAAAAATTTTTAATAAATTGGCTGGATCTGCCGAAAAAGCATCTGGGCGACGGATCGCAATTTTGGTAGGTCTTGATTGATGGTCAGAGCCAGACTGTATCAAATAAAATGTCTCATCAATATCAATCAGGCGTGCAGCAGCTGACAAATAATTTTCATAAAAATATTTGCACAACACCTCTGAAAACGCTGCAATTTTCATGGCATGCTGATAATACACACGCATCATTGTCTCTAGGGCTTGTGTGACATCTTGATGGGTGGTATCTAAAGTGCGTGTATAATAGCCAAACCGCTCAGCGATGGCTTTTTGATAATCAAATAACAATCGATCCTCGCCACGACCCGCCAGTGTATGCAGATGATGGCGAATGCACCATAGATAGTGCTGACCTGCCTGCAAGATGGTACATTCGTTTTCGTTGATAAAATCAGTGGTTGCAAGCACTTTGATATCTGAGCTACCAAAATAAAATCGCCCAAGCCATCCAATCATGTGGATATCTCTAAGCCCACCAGGTGCATTTTTGATATTTGGTTCAAGATTATATTCTGTCGCATTATGTGCCAAATAGCGTGCTTTTGATTCTGCCATTTTGGCATCATAAAAAGACCCTATATCCCAGACCTCTTGAACCGCCTGAATTGGTTGCCAAGATAAATCTTCATTACCTGCCAAAACTCTTGCCTCAAGCATGGCAGAAGCAATGGTTTGGTCACGGACGGCAACACGCAGCTCATCGACACTTCGCACCGAAAAAGCAGGCGTGATACCAATATCCCAAAGCATCGCCACAAAAGATTCAATCGGCTTGGTGGCTTTGCCAATCTCATCACCAATCAATAAAATATCCACATCTGAAGCTGGCAAAAGCTCGCTGCGACCATAGCCACCCACCGCAAATAACGCAAAATCTTTGGGAAATTGATAAAAATCAAACAACTGCCTTAAGATGATATCAATGGCAAGTGTACGCACTTTGAGCAGATTGGCGATATGATGAACCGCATGCATGCCATAAGCGACGACTTGATCATCAATGGCTTTATTTAATTTCTTAAGATAAGCTTGAATCGGCTCGCTGCTTATGAATGTATCTTGAATGGTTGGCGGCAACGCAATATTTAGGTGGCAAGTTTTGGCTAAGTGCTTAAAATTTTGGGCAGTAGAATTTGGCATGATAAATCCAGCGTATCAAATATCCGTCATCCTAGCACAAACCCATCATCACTCACAAGAAAAATCAAGGCAGCCCCAAGCTGCCTTAATAAAGATGAATAGACCATAAATGATTGTAATCAACTGCTTAAAAAGCTTAAATCCTCATCAGGGCGTGCTGTTGTTACAAGACAGCCATTATCTGTGACAATCAATGTATGCTCCCATTGAGCAGATAGCTTACGGTCTTTGGTGATAGCCGTCCAACCATCTTTCATGATTTTGGTCTGCCACACGCCTTGATTGATCATCGGCTCAATGGTAAATGCCATGCCTGTTTTAAGTTCAATACCTGTACCCGCCTTGCCATAATGCAAAACTTGGGGCTCGGCATGGAAGGTCTGACCAATACCATGCCCACAAAACTCACGCACAATGCTAAAACGCTCAGGCTCAACCACCGCTTGAATGGCAGCACCAATATCACCCAAATGAGCACCATTTTTAACCACTTTCATACCAGCATATAACGCTTTTTGGGCCACTTGGCAAAGACGCTGTGCCATCACCGAACCTTGACCGATAATCCACATCTTAGAGGTATCGCCATAGTAGCCATCTTTAATGACTGTAATGTCAATATTAATAATATCGCCTTCTTTGAGCAGTCGTTCATGGTCAGGAATACCATGACAAACCACATGATTGATTGAAGTACAGATCGACTTGGGGAAACCGTTATAGTTCAGCGGGGCAGGAATAGCACCGTGATCAAGAATATACTGGTGTGCAATATCATCTAGCACGCCTGTACTGATACCTGCTTTTATATGTTCATCTAACATCACCAAGACATCAGCGGCAAGCTTGCCTGCCGTTTTCATTTTATCAATAGCAACATCATCTAAAATTGGGATATGTTTTGTCATCATACTTTTCTTAAAATATCATAAATTTATCAACCATTTTACCCCAAAAGCCTTTTAAAAGCTACCTTTGATCAGTTTTAAAGGTCGGTGCTTTTTTGGTACTAATCGCATTTATACCAAGCGATTTAAGTAAGCATTATTACTAAGCCCATTAATCATTAAAAATTTAATTGGCAGCTTATTCTTCATCTAACAAATCATGGTCACGAGCTGCTTGCAAAATAATGCTTGAGCGATTACCACTACGACAAAAAATATGAAGCGGACGCTGACTTTGGTTATAAAAATCTGCAAATTCTTGGACATGATGCATCTCAAGCATACCGCCTGCAAATG
>ERZ1023461.54-NODE-54-length-43091-cov-62.662236_pt1 | contig 43091 bp, 56 predicted proteins | sample MGYA00380528_ERZ1023461 | MGnify/ENA primary metagenome ERZ1023461 (study PRJEB33173, sample SAMEA4830392) | metagenome | study: EMG produced TPA metagenomics assembly of the PRJEB25223 data set... | reverse complement strand
CCGTCTGCTAATTCATGGACGGATAGGTGGTGTAAATCTGTCATAAAATGCCTTTGTTAAAAGTGAAAGTTTAAATTGTCCATTCGTCTGTGATGATGGCAACTAAATAAGGGCGACCTTGATGATGTTCAAAAACCAATCTTAACACTCGCCAATCAAGATAATCCCAACGTTTAGAGCCTTTAAAGCCAAATTCCACAAAATCATGCTTGTGATATATCTGTTTTAGGTTATTTAGGCTATTGCCCCCATGATAAAACTCATTGATGGCAACGCTGTCAAAATCAAGCGACACATCACGCACCACCCAATTTGCCAAATAATCAGGCAAGGTGGTGATGAGTAAGTCGCCTTTGCCGTCTTGCTCTCCCCATGTGAATTTTATCCGAGAGCGTTTTAGGTAGTGATGAAAATCACTTCGGCTAAATACCTTATCTGTCGTTGGGTCAATGTGGGCATACATGCTAAAACGCACGCCTTTTTTGGGGTGAATGTGGGGCGTGATGGCATGATAATTGCCCTGCCAAAGTGCTTGTTTGATGGCGTGGGCGTTCTGCACAAAAGGGGCTTGTTGCACGTTTGTGATGGTATCGGCATGAGCGGTTGGCACGACTGTAGTCATGACCAACAATGGTAAGATTAAGCCCGATAAGGCACTTGCCCATGATTTCATGATGCGTCCTTTAATCACTCAATCACTTGTGGCACAAGATATAAGCCGTCTTGCACCGCAGGGGCAACCGCCTGAAAGCCGTCTCGGTCAATATTAGGGTTGGCGACATCGGCACGTAACTCGGTACAGGCTTCGTGAATGTTGGCAAGGGGCTTAATATCATCGGTATTGACATCGGACAAGACATTCATCATCGCAAGGATTTTGTCAAGGCTACCAGCGTAGCTTTGGGTGGTGGTGTCGTCAATGGCAAGGCGAGATAGGTTGGCACAATTTTGCACATCTTGGGCGGTGATTGTCATAAATTTTCCTAAAATAACAGTTAAAATGTTAATGTTTGATAAAAGCGAATAGACTGGCTAATTTTACCATAAATTAGGGCGTGTTGAACATTGATAACATTTTATTGATGCTTGATAAAACTTGGTGATTTAGTCTATTTTTGCATGAAAAATGGCTAAATCTTGCTTTTCATCGTCAAAAGCTTGTTTGATAGAATGGCTATCAAACAAGCTTTTTCCTTGAAAAACGTGCGATTTTTCTCATTTTTCGTTGCAAATATCAACATTCAACATGCCCTAAGCATTTCAAAAAACTAAAATTTAAGTAAAATAAGTCGGTTAAAATTTACTCAGGTATATTCTTACGTTTATCTTAATTTTTGGTAAAATTTAGTAACTTTAGTTAAAAATCGGCAAATTTAACCCATTTTGCAAAAATTTCTTGCAAATTAGGCAAAATTTTTCATAAATCATCATGATTTTTTTGTCGTAAATCGGTATAATTTACCACAATTTTTAACTATTTGGCATTTGGCTAATTTTTAATCATATTTTTGCTCATGAATTAAGATGAGTAATGCCTTGCCACTTTCATATTTTTGGAATCATGCGTTATGAACCTGCTGGGATTTTTATCGACCAACATTGCCATTGACTTGGGTACTGCCAACACCTTGATTTATGCCCCTGGTAAGGGCATTGTGCTTGATGAGCCAACGGTGGTGGCACTGCGTTCTAACCGCACCCAAAACCCAACGGTGGCGGCGGTAGGTATCGATGCCAAGCAGATGCTTGGGCGTACCCCTGATAACATCACCGCCATTCGCCCCCTAAAAGATGGCGTGATTGCTGACTTTGAAGTCACCCAGCAGATGTTAAAGCATTTTATCAAAAAGGTTAAGGTCAAACGCTTTTTGGCAGACCCGAATGTGGTCGTGTGTGTGCCCTGCAAATCCACACTGGTGGAGCGACGTGCCATTGAAGAAGCGGTGCGTTCGGCAGGGGCGAACAGCGTGCATATCCTAGAAGAGCCGATGGCGGCAGCGATTGGGGCGGGTTTGCCTGTGCATGAAGCCAGTGGTTCGATGGTGGTGGACATCGGTGGTGGTACGACCGAGATTGCCGTGATTTCGCTGTCAGGCTGTGTGTACTCAGATTCTATTACCATTGGCGGTGATAAATTTGATGATGCCATCATCAATCACGTCAAAAAGACCCATGGCTGTTTTATCGGTGAGACGACTGCCGAGCGTATCAAAAAAGAAGTGGGTACAGCGATTTTTGATGATAAAGAAAACCTAGAAGTTGAAGTGCGTGGACGTTCGATGGCAGAAGGCGTGCCAAAGACCTTTACCGTCAATTCCAAAGAAATCCAAGAAGCACTTGCCGAGCCTGTCTCGGGTATTGTCGATGCGGTCAAACTTGCCTTGGAACAAACCCCGCCAGAGCTGTCATCAGACATCGCCGAGCATGGCGTGGTGCTGACAGGGGGTGGGGCGTTACTGCGTAACCTAGATAAGCTCATCTCCAAAGAGACAGGACTGCCTGTGTTTGTCGCCGAAGACCCATTGACCTGCGTGTCTCGTGGCGGTGGTAAGGCACTTGACTTTATTCATGATAAGTCACTTTCGATGATTTTTGTCTAAATCTACGAAATCATGAGCGGTGTTTACGCACCGCTTTTTGTGTTTTGGGCTTGTGAATTTATTTGTTCATAAGTACATAAAAAAGGTCTGGCAATGCTCCCAAGTATATTTTCACAAAAACCTGTATTTGCACGCATGACGGTTGCGTTTTTGGTGCTTGCCTTGATTTTTATGTTGCTTGACAGCAAAAACCCCCAGTGGTTTGATGGCATTCGTCGCCTAAGCCATGCATCCATGCAACCCATTTATCAAGCGTCTCTAGGACCGTCTTATGCCATGGAATATGCCAGTCATGCGGTCCATACCAAAGAAGCCTTGCGTCGTGAGAATATCCGTTTGCAAACCGAGCTACTCCAAGCCCGTGCCAAACTCCAAACCCAAGATTATCTACTTGCCCAAAACGCCCGCCTAAAAGGCGTACTCAGCACCACGCAGTCCAGCGAACATCATCTACTGCTGGCACGCATTATCGGCACGGATTCCAACCCCTTAAAGCAAGTGGTGGTGCTTAACAAAGGCACCAATGATGGCGTGCAAATCGGGCAGACGGTCATCGATGAGCATGGCATCATCGGGCAGGTGCTAAATGCCTACCCAAATACATCTCGCCTGCTACTCATTACCGATGAACAGCAGTCGGTGGCGGTCGTGGTGGCACGCACAGGACAGCGTGCGATGGTCTCGGGTGGGGGCAAGCCTGACAGTCTGAGCCTAGATTATATCTTTAAGACTGCCGATGTCAAAGTGGGCGATGAGCTTATTTCATCAGGGCTTGGTGAGCGTTTTCCTGCGGGTTATAAAGTGGGGGAAGTCTCGGACATTGACACCACTCGCACCGATAATTTTGCCGACATTCGTGTCAATCCTGCCGCTGATTTTCTAAACAGCAGTTATGTGCTGATTTTACAGCCCAAAGATAATCCCGCCCCAAAAAAGAACAGCTAATCACGCCATATAGGACTCATAAAGCCCACTTATGAACTCAAAACCCTTTTTAATCATCGGTATCATCATCAGTTTCGTGGTGGCATCCATGCTCAATGTCTACCCTTTGGGGTATGACATGGCAAGCGTTCGCCCCATGTTTTTGGCGATGGTGCTTACCTTTTGGGTGATGTATCGCTCGCCCATGATGGGGGTGTGGGTGGTGTTTTTGGTGGGACTGGTCTCGGATTTGTTGTTGGGTACGCATTTGGGGCATCAGGCATTTAGTGCGGTGCTTATGGCGTTTGTCATACGGGCACTACTGCTGTATGCCAAAGAGCTTGCCTTATCGCAGGCGTGGGTATTGGGGGTGATTGCCCTGAGTGTCTATCAAGTGTCGCTGTGGATATTACAGGCATTTTCTCATGCTCAGTTTGTGTGGACAGGCATGGGGTCGCTCATGAGTAGTATTGTGCTGTTTCCTGTGATGTGGTATCCGCTGTACTGGATAAACCGCCAACTAAAAGAGCGAGCCTACTGATGAACACGCCCCTTATCCTAGCATCCACATCGCCCAGACGGCATGAGTTATTGACACAGTTGTACATTCCCTTTACGGTCAAGTCAGTCCAGATTGACGAGCGTATTGATACTGGCGAAAACCCACACGACTATATCATGCGTATGGTGAAGACCAAAGCGGACAAAGCGTGTGCGGACGTGTCATCAGCCATCATCATCACGGCAGATACCATTGGTGTGGCAGATGATGGGATTTTAACCAAACCTGCCGATAAGGCTCATGCTTTTGCCATGTGGGATAAATTATCAGGTAATACGCACGAGATTTGGACGGCGGTGTGTGCCAGCACTGTCAAAGATGGGCAAATCATTTTTCAAAAAATGATTAAAGTTGCCACCCAAGTCACCTTCATCAAACTCACCGACTACCAAAAAGAGCAATATTGGACAACAGGCGAACCTACCGACAAGGCAGGAGCGTATGCCATTCAAGGCGGAGCCATGGCATGGGTGTGGTCTATCCATGGCAGTTATACCAACGTGGTGGGCTTACCCCTTGCCGAGACGGCAGAGCTGATTGATGACTGTATGCAGAGATTGACTGATTGATGATTTAAATGATGACAAAATCAGCCCATTATAACAGCCAAGTGATTTACTGCTAATTTGCCCAATCAGCTTTCAATTAGTCTACCAAACCAACCATCTTAAACAACTTACCCTAACTTAATTCAAACCCCACACCATCTTTATGTCAAAACACGCCCTAATCAACGCCACGCCCTTTGAGACACGCCTTGTTATCATTGATGATGGCAGGCTTGATGAAGTGTTTATCGAGCGGGTACAGGCACGCAGTTTGGTGGGGGATGTCTATTTGGGGACGGTGGTGCGGGTACTGCCTGCCATGGGGTCGGTGTTTATTGACGTCGGGCGTGAGCGTTCGGCATTTTTACACCAAAGCGACATCATGCTACCGACTCGCCTGTCATCCCAAGATGATGTTGTCACGCCCACGCCCATCACGACATTGCCCATGGCTCATCAGACAGGAAATGAAAGCTCTGCACAGTCTCAGCCTAAATCCAAATCCCAATCCAAGCCCAAACTTGATCCCCGACTTCTGCCCAAACTCCTACTCAAGGTTGGCGAGCGAGTCGTCGTCCAAGTCACCAAAGATGAGTTTGGCACCAAAGGGGTGCGTGTGACCATGCACATCGCATTGGTGGGTCGGTATTTGGTCTATCTGCCCACGTCGCCACAGTCGGTCGGTGTCTCCACTCGCATTGGCACCAAGGCTTATCGCACCAAGCTAAAAGCCCATTTGACGAGCTTGCTTAGCCAATCATCGCATACAGGCGGGCTCATCGCCCGTAGTGCGTGTGAGCAGGCACTTGGCGATGATGGGGGATTGGCAGACATGGGCGAGCGTATGCAGGCAGAGCTTAACCATTTAGGTGTGTTGTGGGCGGATATTAGCCAAGCACGCACACAGGCGAGCCTACATAAAGCCAGGTACGCCTTACTCTACCAAGAGCTGCCCTTGGCTGAGCGTGCCTTGCGTGACATCATTACTGATGACATCCAAAGCGTGTGGATTGACGATAGGGCGGCTTATGAGCGAGTACGGCATGCCGGTCACACACTCATGCCGTCCATTACATCTGTCATTTATCATCATGATAAACCGACCCCACTGTTTGCCCAGTCTGTGCCTGATGAGCATCGCTCGTCCACGCCTGACATTGAGACTCAGCTGACACACGCCTTGTCACGGCATTGCCCGTTGCCATCGGGCGGTTATCTCATCATTGAGCATACCGAAGCGATGACGACCATTGATGTCAATACAGGCTCGTATGTGGGGCAGAGCAGGGCAGGCTCACAGTCCAGAGCAGGCGTGGACGTGGCGTATGAGACCAACAAAGAAGCGGTCACTGCCATCACTCGTGAGTTAAAGGTGCGTAACATTGGCGGTATTATCATTCTAGATTTTATCGACATGGATAAATCCGCCCATCAGCAAACGGTGCTAGACATGCTTGCCCATGCATTAAAAGCCGACCCTGCCACGACCAACATCACCCAAATCAGCGAGTTGGGCTTGGTTGAGATGACTCGTAAACGCACCCGTCCCAGTCTGTCTGATGAGCTGTGTGTACCCTGTCCCACCTGTCATGGCACGGGCAAAATCAAAGGCGTGCAGACAGTGGCATTTGAAATTCTAAGGTCACTCATGAGTCGGCTAGCAAACAGCACTTCTTTTAAAAAGTCTAACGTAACGATAAAGGTCAGTCAGTCGGTGGCCGACTATTTGTCATCACATCAGGATTTATCAAATTTACAAAAATTAACAAATACATCCATTCATCTATCCATAAACACATCTTATCATCAAGAACAATATGCGATTTTGGTGGAGTGAAAATGACTTTTCACCAGTAGAGCTGTCTAAAAATCAATCAATTTATTAAAATTGTAACATTTTGTAAATTTGATGAATTTTAAGGCAAAGACAAGCGAATTTAGCCACTTTTTTATCCAAAAATAAAGCATGGCTCTTGCTTTATCCGATTTTTCGTGTATAATACGCACACTTTTCTTGTTTAGCGTTGCATTTAAGCAAAAGTCTATTTTTGACTGTATTTGGCTTAGATGAGTGATTATCTTCGGATATATTGCAAGTAGTGAGTAGGGCTTGCCCCAAAGCGAATCAACGCCACAGCCGAAGCATCGATTTTGGCACTATAAACAACAGCTCTGTTGCCAACTTCATGTCTGGCGGACAGGGATTGTATTATTTTGTCCAAAGCGGTTATAGGGCAAAATTTAATCAAAATAACATGACTGAAATCCAAGCGATGGAAGTTTTATAAAGCACTTAATTTAGGAGCTTGTTGGCATGGCTAACCAGAGAATCCGTATCCGACTAAAATCTTTCGACCATCGTCTGATTGACCAGTCGGCACAAGAGATTGTCGATACCGCAAAGCGTACAGGTGCACAAGTTTGTGGTCCTGTTCCCTTGCCGACTCGTATTGAGCGGTTCAACGTATTGACATCACCACACGTCAACAAAGACGCTCGTGACCAGTATGAAATTCGCACCCATAAACGCATGATTGACATCGTTCAACCTACTGACAAAACAGTAGATGCATTGATGAAGTTAGATTTGGCGGCTGGTGTTGATGTTCAAATCGCCCTGGGCTAAGAACAACTGGTTTAATATAAACGATTATAAGTAAGAGGTCTAAAAATGGCGATTGGTTTAGTCGGTATTAAGCGTGGTATGACCCGAATATTCACTCAGGCAGGTGCATCTATTCCTGTTACAGTGGTTGAGGTTAACGCAAACCGTATCTCACAAATCAAGACAGTAGACACTGACGGCTATGATGCAATTCAGATCACCACAGGTGAACGTCGTGAAAGTCGTGTGACTGCTGCACAAAAAGGACACTTCGCAAAAGCTGGCGTTGCTGCTGGTCGTGGTGTTTGGGAATTTAGAGCTGATGCAAGCGAACTTGAAGGTCGTGAAGTTGGCGGCGACATTTTGGTAGATTTATTTGAAGTTGGTCAGCTGGTTGATGTGACTGGTCAATCCAAAGGTAAAGGCTTCCAAGGTGGTGTAAAACGCCATAATTTCCGAACTCAGGACGCAACACACGGTAACTCTGTGTCGCATCGTGTACTTGGTTCTACAGGTCAGAACCAAACACCAGGTCGTGTATTTAAAGGCAAAAAAATGCCAGGTCAGATGGGTAACAAACGTGTTACTGTTCAAGGCCTTGAAATTGTGTCTATTGATACCGAAAAAGGTGTACTGGTCATCAAAGGTGCCTTACCTGGTGCTAATGGTGGCGATGTTATCGTACGTCCGTCAGTCAAAGCCTAGTTGAGGGGATTAACGTGAATTTAAAAACTGTTACAGGTGTGGCGGTTGAACTGTCAGAGACTACATTTGGTCGTGAGTTCAATGAAGCCTTAGTACACCAAGTCGTAACTGCTTACCTAGCTGGTGCTCGTCAAGGTACTCGTGCACAAAAAACTCGTGGTGAGGTATCTGGCGGTGGTAAAAAACCATGGCGTCAAAAAGGTACTGGTCGTGCTCGTGCAGGCTCTATCCGTGGTCCAATTTGGGTTGGCGGTGGTCGTGCATTTGCTGCCAAACCACAAGACTGGTCTCAAAAAGTAAACCGTAAAATGTATCGTGGTGCCATGCAGTGCATTTTGGCGGAACTTGTACGCCAAGAGCGTTTGGTTTTGGTGGACTCTATCGGTGTTGATAGTCCAAAAACCAAAGGTTTGGTTGCTAAACTTGCCGAGCTAAATGCCCCACGTGCATTGATTGTTACTCACGAAGTTGATGAGAATCTATACTTGGCAGCTCGCAACATTCCACACGTGAATGTACTAGGTACTCGTGAAGTTGACCCAGTTAGCTTGGTTTCTTTCGACAAAGTTATCATGACGGTTGAAGCCGCCAAGCAATTTGAGGAGACACTAGCATGAGTAACGCAAGACTATATCAAGTACTAAAAGCCCCTGTTTTTTCTGAAAAATCTCAACGTTTGGGTGATAGCCTAGGTGTTCAAGTTTTCAAAGTGGACAGCAGTGCAACCAAGCGTGAAATCAAACAAGCCGTTGAGCTTATGTTTGAAGGCGTTGAAGTTGTCAAAGTAAACACGCTAAATACCAAAGGTAAAACCAAGCGTTTTGGTCGTGTTGTTGGCAAGCGTTCTGACGTTAAAAAAGCGTATGTAACACTAAAAGCAGGTTCAGACGTACAAATCGGTGCTGGTGAAGAAGCCACTGGCGAAACAGCGACTAACGAATAAGGATTATAACCATGCCTATCGTAAAAGCAAAACCAACCTCACCAGGTCGCCGCTTTGTTGAAAAAGTTGTGCATCCACACCTTTATAAAGGTCGTCCTTATGCACCGCTTGTTGAATCAAAAGCAAAAACTGGTGGTCGTAATAACAACGGTCGTATCACTACCCGTCATATCGGTGGTGGTCACAAGCAACATTATCGTCTAATTGACTTCAAACGCAATAAAGACGGCATCATTGCAACTGTTGAGCGTATTGAATATGACCCTAACCGTACTGCACACATTGCTCTACTAAAATATGCAGACGGTGAGCGTCGTTATATCATCGCACCTAAAAAATTGGCAGTAGGCGATCAGGTTCAATCTGGCGAAGGTTCTCCTATCCGTCCAGGTAACTGCTTGCCACTTAAAAATATCCCAGTGGGTACCGTCATTCACAACATCGAACTAAAAATCGGCAAAGGTGCACAACTTGCACGTTCTGCTGGTGCAGCGGTTCAACTGCTTGGTCGTGATGGTGCTTATGTGATTGTTCGTTTACGTTCGGGTGAGACCCGTCGTATTCACGCAAATTGCCGTGCGGTTATTGGTGATGTGTCTAACACTGAAAATAACCTGAAATCACTTGGTAAAGCAGGTGCAGCACGCTGGCGTGGCGTTCGTCCTACCGTTCGTGGTACGGCAATGAACCCGGTTGATCACCCACACGGTGGTGGTGAAGGACGTAACTTTGGTAAACATCCAACCAGTCCTTGGGGTCAGAAAGCTAAGGGTCTTAAAACCCGTTCTAATAAGCGTACTGACAGTATGATTATCCGTCGCCGTCGTGCCAAGAAATAAAGGAAGAGTTTTATGCCTCGTTCGTTAAAAAAAGGCCCGTTTATTGACGCACATCTGTTTGCTAAGGTAGAAAACGCCCTAGAAACAAACAGCCGTAAGCCAATCAAAACTTGGTCTCGTCGTTCCATGATTTTACCACAAATGGTCGGTTTGACCATTTCTGTTCACAACGGTCGTACCCATGTACCTGTTATCGTGAGTGAGCAAATGGTTGGTCATAAACTTGGTGAATTCGCCCCAACCCGTTCATATCGTGGTCATGGCGTTGACAAGAAATCTAAGAGATAAGGTGTACCATGGAAGTAACTGCAAAATTACGTGGTGCCGCTATTTCGGCACAAAAAGTAAGATTGGTTGCGGACGAAGTTCGTGGTAAATCAATCGAGCGTGCTTTAGACATTTTGACATTTAGCAACAAAAAAGGTGCTAAACTTGTTAAAAAATGCTTACAATCAGCGATTGCAAATGCTGAACACAACAATGGTCTAGATATTGACACACTACGTGTTTCTACCATTTATGTGGATGAAGGTATTACTTTGAAGCGTATTATGCCCCGTGCCAAAGGTCGTGCTGACCGTATCAGCAAACGCACTTGCCACATCACTGTTAAAGTAGGAGCATAATCATGGGTCAAAAAGTACATCCAATTGGTATTCGTTTGGGCGTTATCAAAAAGCACAACGCTAACTGGTACGCAAACCCAAAGCAATACTCAGAATACTTGCTAAATGACTTCAAAGTGCGTGATTTTCTACGCAACAAACTAAAAGAAGCCATGGTAAGCAACATCAGCATCGAGCGTCCTACGGGTGCCGCTAAGATTACCATTCATTCAGCACGTCCTGGTGTGATTATTGGTAAACAAGGTGCTGACATTGAAGCACTTCAAAAAGACCTAACCAAACTTATGGGCGTTCCTGCTCAGGTAAATATCCAAGAGATTACTCAGCCTGACCTAGACGCACGTTTGGTTGCTGTTGGTATTGCCAGACAGCTTGAAGGTCGTGTGATGTTCCGTCGTGCAATGAAACGTGCCGTGCAAAACAGCATGCGTGCTGGTGCTGGCGGTATCAAAGTTGAACTGTCAGGTCGTCTAGGCGGTGCTGAGATTGCTCGTACTGAGTGGTATCGTGAAGGTCGTGTACCACTACACACATTGCGTGCTGACATTGATTATGCAGAAGTTCGTGCAGAGACCACTTACGGTACTATCGGTGTGAAAGTTTGGATTTTCCGTGGTGAAATTCTAGACGGCATGAACAGCGTTTACAATCCAGTTGCAGAAGAGAAGACTCGTGCACCAAAACGCCGTGGTCGTACCAACAACCGTCGTAATTCAGACAAGGGGTAAGCCATGTTACAACCAAAACGTACCAAGTTCCGCAAAATGCACAAAGGTCGTAACACAGGCCTTGCCCAACGTGGCAATACCGTTGCATTTGGTGAGATTGGTCTAAAATCTATCGGTCGTGGTCGCATGACTGCTCGTCAAATTGAAGCAGCTCGTCGTACCATTACTCGTCGCATCAAGCGTGGCGGTAAAATTTGGATTCGTGTGTTCCCAGACAAACCGATTACCGAAAAACCATTGGAAGTTCGTATGGGTAAAGGTAAAGGTCCAGTCGAGTACTGGGTGGCTGAAATCAAGCCAGGTAAAATGCTATACGAAATCCAAGGTGTGAGCGAAGAGCTTGCGCGTGAAGCCCTAACATTGGCTTCTGCTAAGCTGCCTTTCAAAACCACCATTGTTAAACGGACGGTAATGTAATGAAAATAAGCGAATTACGTGAAAAATCAGTAGAAGAGCTGGCTACATTGCTTGACGAAAAGCAACTTGATGCATTTCGCCTACGTATGGCAAAAGCAACGGGTCAGCTAGGTAACACTCACGAAGTTAAAGCAAATCGTCGCACGATTGCAAAAATCTTGACTTTGCTTAACGAAAAACAAAGAGGCGATGCATGAGCGAGAATAACCAAACTCAAGAAGTCGGTGTTGTGACTGGCAAAGTTATCAGCAACAAAATGGACAAGTCTATCACTGTCCTTGTTGAACGCCAAATTCGTCACCCAATGTATGGCAAGCAAGTTCGTCGTTCTACCAAGCTAAAAGCTCATGATGAGAACAACGTTTGTCAAGAAGGTGATATCGTTCGTATCAAAGAAACACGTCCTATCTCAAAGACCAAAACTTGGACTTTGGTAGACGTGGTTGAAACTGCGGTAAAAATTTAAAGTTATTTGCATTAAAAGTCATTTGCTAGTATAATGAACGTCTTTATTGGCGTTCATCTACCAAATTTGTGCAAAATAGCATAAATTGGAGCGAATGGCTTTTATTGTATTATTATTTATGGAGTAATGCGATGATTCAGACTGAAACAATGCTGGAAGTTGCAGATAACAGTGGTGCAAGACGTGTACAGTGCATTAAAGTGCTGGGTGGCTCGCATCGTCGTTATGCATCAGTTGGCGATATTATTAAGGTAACAGTAAAAGAAGCCATTCCTCGTGGTCGTGTTAAAAAAGGCGACGTGATGAATGCGGTTGTTGTACGTACCAAAAAAGGCGTACGTCGTCCAGATGGTTCTGTACTACGTTTTGATGATAATGCGGCAGTTATTCTAAACAATAACAAAGCCCCTATCGCAACTCGTATTTTTGGACCTGTTACCCGTGAACTACGTGGTGAACAATTCATGAAAATTGTTTCACTAGCACCAGAAGTACTGTAAACTTTTAGAGGCTATCCTATGGCAAAGTTACGCAAAGGCGATACCGTGGTTGTGATTGCTGGCAAAGATAAAGGCAAGCAAGGCACAATTTTGGCGGTTAAAGCAGACCGTGTAAAAGTTGAAGGCATTAACATTGTAACCAAACATCAAAAACCTAACCAAATGCTAGGTAAAGAAGGTGGCATCGTTAAGCAAGAAGCATTTCTACACATTTCAAACGTTGCGATTTATAACGCAGCAACCCAAAAAGCAGATCGTGTTGCTTACCAAGTAAACGAAGAGGGCAAAAAAGTCCGTATCTATCGTTCTACTGGTGAAGTAGTGGCGACTGCATAAGATACTAAGGGTATATAGTAATGGCAAGATTAAAATCTTTATACAATGATAAGCTAAAGCAACAAATCAAAGATGAGCTTGGCTTAGAAAATGTCATGCAAGTGCCAAAAATCACCAAAATCACTCTGAACATGGGTGTTGGTGGTGCAGCACAAGATAAAAAACTACTTGAAGGTGCCTTGGCAGACATGACTGTCATCGCTGGTCAAAAGCCAGTTGTTACCAAAGCACGCAAATCAGTGGCAGGCTTTAAAATTCGTGAAGAGTGGCCAATTGGCTGTAAAGTAACCCTTCGTGGCGACCAAATGTACGAATTCTTAGACCGCTTAATTGCCATTGCGATTCCTCGTATTCGTGACTTCCGTGGTTTTTCTGCAAAAGCATTCGATGGTCGTGGTAACTACTCGCTAGGTATCAAAGAACAAATCGTTTTCCCTGAAGTTGATTTTGATAAAATTGACCGTATTCGTGGTCTTGACATCACCATCACAACGACTGCTGCTAATGACGACCAAGGTCGTGCATTGCTAAAAGCATTCGGCTTCCCATTTAGATAAGGTAAACGTTATGGCTAAGAAAAGCATGATTAATCGCGAATTAAAACGCGAAAAAACAGTTGCTAAGTACGCCGAGAAGCGTGCAAAGCTAAAAGCAGTTATCAGTGATGTAAATGCCAGTGACGAAGAGCGTCTAGACGCAATGCTTGCTCTACAAGCACTGCCACGCAACTCATCACCAGTTCGTTTGCGTAATCGCTGTGGCTTGACTGGTCGTCCACACGGCTATTTCCGTAAATTTGGTCTATCACGCAACAAGTTGCGTGAGCGTGTAATGCAAGGTGATGTACCTGGCGTTCGTAAAGCTAGCTGGTAAGGAGTATCGCAATGAGTATGCAAGATCCAGTTGCTGATATGCTAACCCGCATTCGCAACGCACAATCAAGAAACAAGCCAAGTGTAGAAATGCCTGCTTCTAAGCTACGTAAATCAATTGCTGATTTATTGGTTGCTGAAGGCTATCTAACTTCTGCTGAAGTTGTTGACGGCGAAAACAACAAAAAAGTTCTAAATATTGAACTAAAATACTACCAAGGCAAAGGTGTTATCGCTGAGCTTAAGCGTTATAGCCGTCCTGGTCTACGCCAATATCGTGGTAAAGATGAACTACCAAGCGTTCAAAAAGGCTTGGGCGTTGCCATCATCTCTACCAGCAAAGGCATCATGAGCGACCGTGCAGCACGTGCAGCTGGCATTGGTGGTGAAGTTATCGCTTTGGTTGCCTAATCACTTTATTTATTATTTTTATTTAAAGTGATAAAAATAAAAATCCTTAGTTTACTCTAAGGATTTTTTGTGTTATAATACCCTGCTTTTTTAACCAATTTAAATTATCTTGGATAATAAGAGTTGGTTATTATTCATTGCCATCAATTATCGATGGTTGTTTTTATCATTAAAGGAAATTCCTATGTCTCGTGTGGCTAAAGCCCCAGTAACGCTACCTGCAGGTACCAGCGTTACTTTGAACGGTCAGCAGGTTGAAGTTAAAGGCAAGAACGGTTCTTTGCCTTTACGCCTGCATGATTTGGTCGAGCTAAAGCAAGAAGATAACGTGGTTACTCTTGCTCCTGTCAAAGACACCAAAGAAGCGTGGATGCACACAGGTACTGTGCGTGCATTGTTGAACAACATGGTTCAAGGTGTGAGTGAAGGTTTTGAGCGTCGTTTGCAACTTATCGGTGTTGGTTACCGTGCCCAAGTTGCTGGCAACGTGGTAAACCTTAACCTAGGTTTCTCTCACCCGATTGCTTATAATCTTCCCGAAGGTGTGACTGCCGAAAGCCCAAGCCAAACTGAAATCGTTCTAAAATCAAACGATAAGCAAAAATTGGGTCAAGCAGCAGCTAAGATTCGTAGCTTCCGTCCGCCAGAGCCTTATAAAGGTAAAGGTGTTCGTTATAGCGATGAAGTGGTTCTTCGTAAAGAAGCTAAGAAAAAATAAGTAAGGTGAGCAAACATGTTGGATAAAAAATCAGCTCGTCTTCGCCGAGCAAAAAAAACCCGTGCCCATATCCGTCAATTAGGTGCTAACCGTTTGACCGTTACTCGCACGCCACGTCACATCTATGCCCAAATCATCGCCCCAACAGGTGGTGTGGTTTTGGCTCAGGCATCAACCCTTGACTCAACCCTTCGCTCAGGTGCGACTGGTAATGTTGAAGCAGCAAAAGCTGTGGGTGCACTGATTGCAGAGCGTGCAAAAGTTGCGGGCATCACTAAGGTTGCATTTGATCGTAGTGGTTTTAAATATCATGGCCGTGTTAAAGCATTAGCTGACGCTGCTCGTGAAAACGGATTGGAGTTCTAATCATGGCAAAAGTTGAACAAACTGACGGTTTGGTAGAAAAATTGGTTGCCGTTGACCGTGTGGCAAAAGTTGTAAAAGGTGGTCGTATCTTCTCTTTCACCGCCTTGACAGTGGTTGGTGATGGTAATGGTCGTGTTGGTTTTGGTCGTGGTAAGGCTCGTGAAGTGCCTGCTGCCATCCAAAAAGCACTAGAAGCTGCTAAGCGTAACATGATTACTGTTGAGCTTGCTGGCACAACACTACAACACCCTATTAATGCTCGTCATGGTGCATCAAAAGTATACATGCAACCTGCATCAGAAGGTACTGGTGTTATTGCTGGTGGTGCAATGCGTGCTGTGCTAGAAGTTGCTGGCGTTCAAGACGTATTGGCAAAATGCTATGGTTCTACCAATGCTGCCAACGTGGTCTATGCAACTTTTAAAGGTCTGCGTGACATGGTTTCACCAGAACAAGTTGCTGCTAAACGTGGCAAATCTGTTGAAGAAATTTTGGGCTAAGAGTAGGTGAGTGTTATGAAAACAATGAAAATTACTCAAACTAAGTCTAGCTCACACCGTTTGGCAAGCCATAAAGCCTGCCTAAAAGGTTTGGGACTACGTCGCATCGGTCATACCGTAGAAGTAGAAGATACACCATCTACTCGTGGTATGGTAAATCGTGTACATTACATGGTTAAAGTGGAGGAAGCGTAATGGGTCTTCGTTTAAATGAACTTGCGCCAGCAGTGGGTGCAAAAAAGACTGCCCAACGTCGTGGTCGTGGTATTGGCTCAGGTCTAGGTAAGACTGGTGGTCGTGGTATCAAGGGTCAAACTTCACGTTCAGGCTCAAGCATTCCAGCAGGCTTTGAAGGTGGTCAAATGCCTATCTATCGCCGTTTGCCAAAATTTGGTTTTACCAGTCAATTAGCCTTGACAACAGCCGAAGTGCGTTTATCAGAGCTTAACAAAATTGAAGGCAATGAGGTAACACTTGAAACGCTAAAAGTTGCCAACATCATCCGTGGTGACATGAAGCGTGCTCGTATTATCCTATCAGGCGAGATTAGCCGTGCTTTAACCTTTAAAGGCGTAAAAGTTACTAAAGGTGCAAAAGAAGCCATCGTTGCCGCTGGCGGTAGCGTCGAGGAGTAATCCATGTCTAAATCAACGCCTAAATCAGGCATTCCATTAAATCCATTAGCTTTTATTCGTAAATACGATGAGCTATGGCATCGCATGTTATTTTTGCTTGGGGCGTTGGTTGTCTATCGTTTGGGTTCGCATATTCCTGTGCCAGGCATGAATCCCATTCGTCTCGCTCAATTTTTTGATGGCAGTCAAAACACCTTTTTGGGTATGTTTAACATGTTCTCTGGAGGTGCTTTGGAGCGTATGTCCATCATGGCACTGGGTATCATGCCTTATATCTCAGCATCTATTGTGGTGCAGATGATGTCGGCGGTGATACCTTCGCTTGATGCCCTAAAAAAAGAAGGCGAGTCAGGTCGGCGTATTTTGAATAAATACACCAGACAGGGTACACTTGCTTTGGCATTTGTGCAAGCGGTCGGTATGTCGGCAGGTCTTGTTGCTGGTGGTTTGACATTAAGCTCTGGTTTGACTTTTATGATTCCTGCGGTGACTTCATTGGTTGCAGGAGCGATGTTCTTGATGTGGCTTGGTGAGCAGATTACTGAGCGTGGCATTGGCAACGGCATATCCATGCTTATTTTTGCCAGTATCATATCAAGTGCCCCTGGCATGATTGCAGGTGCATTTAGTCAAGACATGAACTTAATGGTTGTCCTTATCTTTGCCTTGTTGGGCTTGGCTGTGACAGCTGGCATTGTTTATATTGAACGTGCGCAACGTCGTGTGCCTGTTAATTATGCCCAAAAACAGCAAGAAGGACGCAAAGTCTATGCTCAGCAACAATCACATTTGCCATTAAAACTCAATATGGCAGGGGTGATTCCAGCGATTTTTGCCAGCTCATTGCTGATGTTGCCTGCAAGTTTAGGGCAATGGTCAGGTTCTTCGGCGAATCCAACCACACTGCAAAATATCATGCAGAATATCTCACTCATCTTGCAGCCAGGCAGTCCTTTGTATCTATTACTGTTTGGTGTGCTAATCATCTTTTTCTGTTATTTTTATACAGCATTGATGTTTAACCCAGGTGAGGTGGCAGAGAATTTAAAACGTAGTGGTGCTTATATTCCTGGCATACGCCCAGGACAGCAAACGAAACGATATTTGGATTTTGTCCTAAATCGCCTAACGTTTATTGGTGCGATGTATATGGCAATCATTTGCCTAATGCCAATGGTGATTCAAACGTCATTTGGCGTGCCTTTTCAGTTGGGTGGTGCATCTTTATTGATTATGGTGGTTGTGCTCATGGACTTCATCGCACAGGTGCAAGCACATCTGATGACCCATCAATACCATGATCAAACTTTAATCCAGTCTAAATGACATTAGGAGTAGACATGAAAGTTCAAGCGTCTGTAAAAAAAATCTGTGGCAGTTGCAAAATCGTACGCCGTAAAGGTAAAGTATTGGTTATTTGCAGTTCAGAGCCACGTCATAAGCAACGTCAAGGTTAATTTTACAAATTAATACTTGCAATTTTGTAGCGGATAGTGTATTATCCGCTACTTGCCATGCTGTTATCTAGGATAGCAGTAGAGTAAAACAGCAAATGCCTAGCATTTGTGCTAACGGAGAGAAATCAATGGCTCGTATTGCCGGTGTAAACATTCCGGACAACAAACACGCTGTGATTTCGCTAACTTACATTTTTGGTATTGGTCGCACTACTGCTAAGAAAATCTTGGCAACCGTAGGTATCAGCGAGACCACCAAAATTGGTCAGTTAGATGATTCACAACTGGATGCTGTTCGTGCAGAAGTTGCAAATTACGCTACCGAAGGTGACCTTCGTCGCGAAATTTCAATGAACATCAAGCGTTTGGTCGATTTGGGTTGCTACCGTGGTCTTCGTCACCGCCGTGGTCTTCCAGTTCGTGGTCAACGCACTAAAACCAACGCGCGTACCCGTAAAGGTCCTCGCAAAGCAATTAAAAAGTAACTAATTTAGGAAGCTAAAAGATGGCAAAAGACACTCGTAGCCGCAAAAAAGTGGCACGTCGTTCGGTATCTGAAGGTATCGCCCATATTCATGCGTCTTTTAATAACACCATTGTAACCATTACCGATCGTCAGGGTAATGCATTGGCTTGGGCCACCTCAGGTGGACAAGGCTTCCGTGGTTCACGTAAATCAACGCCTTTTGCTGCACAGGTTGCTGCTGAAGTTGCTGGTAAAACAGCACAAGAAACCTATGGTGTTAAAAACGTTGATGTCTTGGTTAAAGGTCCAGGACCAGGTCGTGAGTCTGCGGTTCGTGCATTAGGTGCATTGGGTTATAAAATTAACAGCATTAGCGATGTAACCCCAATTCCACACAACGGCTGCCGCCCGCCTAAGAAACGCCGCGTTTAAGGAGATAACTCATGGCCCGTTATATTGGTCCAAAATTAAAATTGTCTCGCCGTGAAGGTACTGACCTGCAACTAAAATCAGGTGTAAAAGCTTACGACGTTAAGACAAAAAAATCAGGTCGCGTACCTGGTCAGCATGGCAATAGCCAAAATAAAGCCTCTGAATACGCCCTACAACTTCGCGAGAAGCAAAAAGTAAAACGTATGTATGGTGTGCTTGAGCGTCAATTCTCAAACTACTATAAAGAAGCTGCTCGTATGCGTGGTGCTACTGGTGAAAACCTACTTGGCATGCTAGAACGCCGTTTGGATAACGTTGTTTATCGTATGGGCTTTGGTGCTACTCGTGCAGAAGCACGTCAGTTAGTGAGCCACCGTGCAATCCTGCTAAAAAAAGCAGGTCGTGATGAGTTTGTTCGTGTGAACATTCCTTCAATCCAAGTTCAAGACGGTGATGTGATTGCTGTGCATGAGAAGTCAAAAGAACAACTTCGTATTAAAAACGCAGTAGAGCTTGCGACTCAACGTGGCATTCCAGAATGGCTAGAAGTTGACCACAGCAAACTACAAGGTACGTTCAAAACTGCACCAGATCGCAGTGACCTACCTGCTGAAATTAACGAAAGCTTGATTGTAGAACTATATTCTAAATAATCCGAACTAATCGAGGTGACTTATGACAAATGTAACTGAGTTTCTAACACCGTCTGCAATTAATGTAGATACGGTTAATGAAACGACTGCTAAGGTCACGCTCGAGCCGTTAGAACGTGGCTTTGGGCATACATTAGGTAATGCTCTTCGTCGCATTCTTTTATCTTCGTTGTCTGGTGCTGCCGTGATTGAAGCTGAAATTGAAGGCGTCGATCATGAATATTCAACACTAGAAGGTTTGCAAGAAGATGTATTGGATTTGCTTTTGAACCTAAAAGGTTTGGCAATCATTTTACATGACCAAAACGAAGCTTATTTAACATTGGACAAAAAGGGTGTAGGTGTCGTAACTGCTGCTGACCTTGAGTTGCCACATAATGTTGAGATTGCCAATCCTGAGTTGGTACTTGGTACATTAAGTGAACGTGGACATTTAAAAATGCGTTTGCGTGTGGTAACGGGTCGTGGCTATGAGCCTGCCAATCAACGTCGTGAAGATGCCAATTCTAAAGCGATTGGACGTTTGAAGCTTGATGCAAGTTTTAGCCCTATTTTGCGTGTGGCTTATGACGTTGAAAATGCTCGTGTTGAGCAACGTACTGATCTTGACAAGCTTATCATTGAGCTTGAAACTAATGGTACGATTGACCCTGAAGAGGCGATTCGTAAGGCTGCTACGATTTTGCAACAACAAATTGCAATCTTCGTTGATTTAGAAGCTGAAGAAGCCCCTGAACCAGTTAAAGAAAAAGAAGAGATTGACCCTGTGCTATTACGCCCAGTGGACGACCTTGAACTAACGGTTCGTTCAGCAAACTGCTTGAAAGCTGAAAACATTTACTACATCGGTGATTTGGTGCAACGTTCTGAGACTGAACTTCTAAAAACACCAAATTTAGGTAAGAAATCATTAACTGAAATCAAAGACGTACTTGCGTCAAAAGGTTTGGAGTTGGGCATGCGTTTAGAGACCTGGCCACCAAGCGATTTGCGAGTTGATGACCGTTTCTCTTACCGTAGCCGTTAATTTTAAAGGATACTGACCATGCGACATCGTAATAGCGGAGTCAAGCTGGGTCGCACCAGCAGCCATCGTAAGGCTATGTTCCAAAACATGACCAATTCATTGATTGAACATGAGCTAATCAAAACCACGTTGGTAAAAGCAAAAGAGCTACGTCGTGTAGCAGAGCCACTCATCACTTTGGCAAAAGAAGACAGCGTTGCTAATCGCCGTCTTGCTTTTAACCGTACTCGTAACAAGGCAACCGTTGGTAAGCTTTTCAATGAGCTAGGACCACGTTACAAGACTCGCCCAGGTGGTTATTTGCGTATCATCAAATGCGGTTATCGTGATGGCGATAATGCACCAATGGCTTATGTGGAATTGGTTGACCGTCCATAATAGTCACTATTTCTACGAAAACCAAACCTTTTTAAGGTTTGGTTTTTTTATTGCATGGATTTTGGTTTGTTGGTGTTTTTGACAAATAAAAAGACGATTGATGTCAAATTATAGTTGAAAACTTTAAAACTAGGACGAGTCTGACTTTGCTATTTTCCATGCAAAAATTGATTGAATCATCAAATTTTTATCATGTCTATAAAAATATTACCAATAGTGAGTGCGTCTTGTTAATTTGTGCTGTATTAAATTTAATTTTAGTAAGTGGTCATGTCAAACTTTCTATTAAATATAGAATGAGAACTTTGTAAAATGGGTCTTATCTTGAACAGTTGTTGTTTGGTGGGGTGTGGTATGATTGCTCTGTGCGCTAATTGGGAAAAACATTTTAAAGCAGTGATAATCTATGCTACAATAACACCGCTTTTTAGCAAAATCTAGCCAGCTTTTTAGCCAGCCAAAAGGAAGATTACCATGACTGTCATCAAAAAAGACGACTTTATCCAGTCCATTGCAGATGCATTTCAATACATCAGCTACTATCACCCCACCGACTATATCCAAGCCCTAGCCGAAGCCTTAGAGCGTGAAGAAAACCCTGCCGCCAAAGATGCCATGACCCAAATTTTGGTAAACAGCCGTATGTGTGCCGAAGGCAAACGCCCGATTTGCCAAGATACAGGGATTGCGACCGTGTTCCTAAAAGTTGGCATGAACGTAACTTGGGAGTCTGATATGAGCGTGGCGGATATGGTAAACGAAGGCGTTCGCCGTGCCTACAATCACCCTGATAATACCCTGCGAGCGTCTGTACTCGCCGACCCTGCGGGTAAACGAGTGAACACCAAAGATAACACCCCTGCCGTCATTCACATGGAAATCGTGGCAGGCGACAAGGTGGAAGTTACCTGTGCTGCCAAAGGGGGTGGTAGTGAGAACAAATCCAAACTTGCCATGCTAAACCCGTCTGACAGCATTGTGGACTGGGTGTTAAAGAGCATTCCTGAAATGGGTGCAGGCTGGTGTCCGCCGGGTATTTTGGGCATTGGTATCGGTGGCACGCCCGAAAAAGCAACCCTTTTGGCAAAAGAAAGTCTTATGAGTCACATTGACATTCATGAGCTAAAAGCCAAAGCCGAAAGCGGAACAGAGCTATCTACCACAGAGAGCCTACGTCTTGAACTGTTTGAAAAGGTAAACGCACTTGGCATTGGGGCTCAGGGCTTGGGTGGTCTTACCACCGTGCTTGATGTCAAAATCCTAGATTATCCAACGCACGCCGCATCTAAGCCTGTGGCGATGATTCCTAACTGTGCCGCCACTCGCCATGTGGAGTTTGAGCTTGACGGCACAGGGGCGGTAAACCTAGAACCGCCAAGCATGGACGTGTATCCTGACATTACTTACAGCCCCGATAGCGGTAAGCGTGTCAATGTAGACACCCTAACCAAAGAAGAAGTGACGACATGGCAAACAGGCGATGTGCTACTACTTAACGGCAAAATCTACACAGGGCGAGACGCCGCTCACAAACGCATGACTGACATGCTAAATAATGGCGAAACCTTGCCTGTGGACTTCACTAACAAGCTCATCTACTACGTTGGGCCTGTTGACCCTGTGCGTGATGAAGTGGTGGGGCCGGCAGGACCGACAACCGCCACTCGTATGGATAAATTTACCCGTCAAATGCTAGAACAAACTGGTCTTTTGGGTATGATTGGTAAATCCGAACGTGGTAAAATCGCCTGTGAAGCCATTGCCGACAACAAAGCAGTCTATCTCATGGCGGTGGGCGGTTCGGCATATTTGGTCTCAAAAGCCATTAAAAATGCCAAAGTGGTTGCTTTCCCCGAGCTTGGCATGGAAGCGATTTATGAATTTGAAGTTAAAGATATGCCCGTAACAGTGGCGGTAGATAGTAATGGCGTATCGGTACACGCCACCGCCCCAAAAATCTGGCAAGCCAAAATCGGTAAAATCCCTGTGGTGGCAGGCTAAACGCTTGATAAATGTCTGATAAATAAACCGTAGCACACCCCAAGGCAAGGTCTTTGGGGTGTGTTTTTTAGGTCATAAAAGAAAGGCAACCAAATCGCCAAAATTATCAAATACCCCATCAGGGCGACTGTCCGCAATCGGCTCGCCATAGTTATAACCATAGGTTAGGGCGAGCGTGGTTATCCCTGCATTTTGCCCTGCTGTGATGTCATTTTTGGAGTCGCCCACCATGACCGCTTGCGATTTGTCTATGCCAAGCGTGGTGCAAATATGCAAAAGCGGAGCAGGGTCAGGCTTTTTAGTAGGCAAATTGTCGCCCCCGATGATGCAGGCGAATTTGTCCGTCCAGCCCATGTTTGCCAAAATGTCGGGCAAAAATTGAGCAGGCTTATTGGTACACAGGGCAAGCGTCAAGCCTTGTTTGATAAGGCAATTTAGCCCGTCTGTTACCCCGTCATACTCTACTGTCTTATCTTGACAAGTGGCATATTCTGTCAAAAACAGCTCATGGGCGTGGTGCAAATTATCAAGTGATAAACCCGCCCATACCAACGCCCGTTCTACGAGTTTGGTGGAGCCGTTGCCCACCCATGTTCGCACGTTGTCGGTGCCAGCAGGGGGCTTGTCAAAATGAGCAAGCATTTTATCCACGCCGTCCGCCAGATCAGGCACACTGTCGATGAGCGTGCCATCCAAATCAAAAATGATGAGTGATTTTGTCATAAATTTGCCTATTTTTTAAAATTTACCAAAAAATTTACCCTAAATTTTATCAAAAAATTAGGGCGTGCCTACCGTTGATAGCATTCTCATAAGATATGGTAAAAATTTGATGATTTCAATCCATTTTTGCAGGAAAAATGGCTATCTGACCACTTAAATCGTGTAAATTTTTAAGGTTTTTACTTAATTTTTTAAATTAAATCTCTTTCCAAACTAAAAATAAACCCTTGTAAGTATTGGGGTTGAAGTTTTTAAAAATCTACAAAAATCAGGGTTTGGAAAGAAGTCTATTTAAGTGGTCGGATTGTGGCTCGAAGTCAAAATCCTTGTTGATATTTCAATATCAACTGCGGACTTTTCCTTGAAAAACGTGCGATTTTTCCTATTTTTCATGGCAAATACCAAAGGCAGGCACGCCCTGTAACATTGACCAAAAAATCATGAAAACTTGGCGTAAATTGTAACAATTTATGTAAAATTTGCCGATTTTGCCCAAATTTGACTGTTTTGATGGTGTGCTTTACCAAAAGGTTGAATGTATTTTTTAAAAATTTATCAAAAAAATTTTAAAAATGGCGATATTTTGCGAATTTTGGGTGTGAAATGGGGTAAATAAGATGAGTTTTGGCATAATTTTGGCAAAATAACGCAATATTTGAGCGTGGATTGTGATAAAAGTAACAAAATATTGCAAAAGACATCCAATGTAAAAAGGGGTGGGGGTAAATTTTGCAAAACTTTACATTTAACACCACAAATACGCACAGTTTTTTAGAAATATTTTGTTACTATACACACATCGGCACTGATGATGAATTCGTCAGATGGCGACATAATAAACAAACTCGGTGCTTGCACCATAATTGGAGAGAAACCATGAAAACATTAAACAAAGCCCTACTAGCTCTTGGTGCGTCATCACTATTGGCAATGAGTGCCAGTGCTGCCGTGAGCTACGGTGTTAATGGTGTAGGGCAATCTTACATCGGTGTTAAAGCAGGTCAAATTGACGTAGATGTAGATGGTGCTAACGCTGACAAAGCGACAGCTTATGGCGTGTACGGTGGTTATAACTTCGACCAAAACTTCGGTGTTGAAGCTGAATACCTAGGCACTGATGATGCAGACATCACCACAGCGACTCGTAAGGGTGAGTACGATGCCAAAACTTATGGTGCTTATGGTACTTACCGTTATCAGTTCGCAGGTAGCCCTGTATATGCCAAAGGCAAATTGGGTGTGGCAAAAACCGAAGCCAAAAGCACAAGCGGTAACATCGTACTAGACCAAGACAAAACTTCTGTCGCTGGTGGCGTGGGTCTAGGTTTCCAACCAACCGCTAACTTCGGTATCGAAGCAGGCTATAACTACTTAAACTCTGATGCGAACATGTGGGGTATCGGTACTCACCTAACTTTCTAAGTCAAACTGAGCAATATCAAGAACAACCGTAAAGCGATTTACGGTTGTTTTTTGTTGTTCAAAGTGTCGTAAACTCAATTATAATCGTTTAACTTCAAAATACACCACCAAAGGGCGTGTTCAACACGCCCCTACAAGGTATTTTTCAAGATTTGGCATTGGTGCAAATTGGGCTTAATTTACTATAAAATATCGTAGTTAGGGCGTGTTGAACATTGATAACATTCTTATAAAATAAGATGAAAATTTGACAATTTCAATCAATTTTTGCATGAAAAATGGCTAAATCTTGTTTTTCATCGTCAAAAACTTGTCTGATAGAATGACTATCAGCCTGCGTTTTTTCCTTGAAAAACATGCGATTTTTCTCATTTTTCATTGCAAATACCAAAGTTCAACACGCCCTAATAAAAAAGGGGCAAATCATCGCCCCAATTTTTTTATTTTAGTATTTTTTATTTTTGCTTGCTATGGTGATTTTATCGTTGCTGTCGCCATGACATTGCCATGCTCTCTCATCTCTAACACAAGCCCGTTTTCATCATCGCTAAGCACATGCCAGTCGCCCACGCCTTTGGGTAGACCGTTGGCGGTGACGCTGATGCATTTATTTTTTAGGCGAATCATCGGTGGGGTGTGTTTGTAGATGGTGCTTTGCCCGTCTTGCTGGATGATTTGCCCTGCAATCACGCTCGCCTGTGAGCGGTGGGGGGCGACATAGCGACAAGGCACGCCATCAATGCTGATACAGTCGCCTAGGGCGTAGATGTCAGGCGCGCTCGTTTGCAGGGTTTGGGGATTGACAGCAATGCCTGTGTGTTTGTTAAAGGTCAGATTGGCACGCAAGGGCAGGCGTTCGTGAACGTGAAGTCCTGTGGCGACGATGATTTCATCGACCAACAAGGGACTGACCGTCTCGCTGTCGCAGTCAAATAAGTCAATCTCATAGCCGTGTGCGGTGGCATTTACGCCTTTGACCATGCTATGACCAAGCCAATTTACCCCAAGGGCTTCGATGGCATTTAAAATCCGCTCGCCCGCCACGGCAGGCAGTAGGGCGGATAAAGGTCTGGGGTGTACGTCAATGAGACTGACCTTGTGACCTGCCTTTATCAAATCTTCGCTCAGCTCAGTGCCAATCATGCCTGCCCCGATGATGGCGACGTGCTTGGGGGTGGTTAGGCGAGATTTGAGTTCGTCAAACCGCTCCAAGTGATTGACGTGCCATGCCATCTCTTTGGCGATGGTGGGCGGATAGGCAGGGCTGGCACCGATGGCAAGAATGAGCTTATCATAATACACCGTGCCACGGGTGGTGTGCAGGCTCTGGGTGTGGGTGTCAATGTTGGTGACGTAGGTGTTGGCAAGTAGGCGTACGTTATTATCAAGGGCGGACTGACTGCCCGTGGCACGCACCAGTTCGGCTCGTCCCTTGCCTTGAGATAGGGCGACCGACAGCATGGGCTTGTGATAGCGGTCGGCGTCATCGGCACTGATGAGTGTGATGAGCAAATCCTTGTCCAAAGCACGCAAAGCGTCTACCATCGCCCAACCTGCAAGACCTGCCCCAACGATGACCACGCCACGCTCGGTACGGTCAAAGACGACAGCAGGGGCGACGTGGCTCGTCTCTTCATAAGGCTCAAAGTCGCTTTTGCGTACGCCACATAGTGGGCATTGCCAATCATCGGGAATGTCTTCAAAACGAGTGCCAGCAGGCAAGCCATCTTCGGGGTCGCCTAATTCTTCATCGTAGATATAGCCACAGGCAAGGCAGATGAATTTACGCCATGCACCACGACCATCGGTGGGGGAAGTTGTCATGATTACCTTTTTTATATAAATTTAAATGAAATATTCAATCGGTTTAACTTTGGGTTCATCCATCAGCTGATGAGACAGATAACGCAAATGCTTGATGGCAGGCGTGACAATCGCCACAAACTGGGCTTCACGCAGACGGCGTTGGGGGTGGGCGGTCATCAGATAGCCTTTTGCTCCTTGGTGAAGCATGGCAGATTGGGTGGCTTTTAGGGTGAGCATTGCCCCTTGTTCACGCACGTTTAGCACGTCTAAGAAAAACTCTTTGTCGCTGTTAAAGGGGTCTTTGCCAAGGCTTAGGGTTTTGGCGACCAGATTGTCAAGCTCCAAGGTCAGACTGCCTGCTTGGTCTTCTAAAAAGGCGTTGGAGACTGCCGTGCCTTCTTTGATGTCATCAATGGCTCCCATGATAATCCCTGCCCCGATACCAAGTTGCATGAGCACAAACGCCGAGCGAATACGGGCGATAAAATCTTTGCAGGGCAAGGCGATGATGTCATCGGTGCTGATGGGGTAGTCGGTCAGCTCAATGCGTAGCGTGCTAGACCCTTCCATACCACTAAACGCAGGGCAGGGGTGCAGTCGCCATGAGTCTTGGCGTGCCTTGTCAAACTGCAATAGGAAAAATACTTCATCGTCCGTGCCGTCTATCTGTGCCACGGCACCGCAGTATTGACCGTCTTTGATGTGGCTAATCCACGGCAGGATACCGCTGACTTTGTAGCCGTTGCCGTCCTTTTTGGCGACAAATTTCATGTTCTCGATGTTCGCCCATGTCTTCATCGGGTTGGACAGAGCGGTACCGCCAAAGGTGTTGGCAAGGGCGTGGTTGTCCAAAAACTCGCCCTTTAATAGGCTGTTGTCCGATTGGTCAATATACAGCCCCATCACCTGATGACACCACGTCAAAAAAGCGGTCGTGCCACACACTCGTCCCACGTTGGCATTGGCAAGGATTGCCAAATCAAAGCGGTTGCCGTGGGCGTTTAGGTGTGGGGCGAACAGCCCTGCCTTGCCCAGCTCTGCCATCTCGGCAAGGGGGTAATAACCCTTGTCAATATCGATAACCTTGGGGGCGATGTGCGTGTCGGCGAGTGTGGCGATGTTGTCTAAAAAGGCGGTTTGGTCGGTAAAGTGAAACATGAAAAGGCTCTTATGTCGTTTTGGAATAAGTGGTATTATAAAATGAAAGAATGGGCTTATTATTTTCCGATTTGGCATAAGTATAGCATATTTGGGAACATGGCGATAGGAGTGTGTACATTTATTCGCACTCGCCATGTATCATCTGCAATATATTCCCCACCTTATCCAAACATTCTTGGTATTCACTCTCCCTATCCGATTTTATGGTAATACCGCCCCCTGCCCAAAGTTCCGTCTTTTGCCATTTTTGCAAAGTGCGAATGAGTACATTCCAATTGCCCGTACCGTCAAAATTCATATAACCCATTGTCCCACAATACGCCCCACGGGGGGAGATTTCTAATTCATGAATAATCTCGCACGCCCGTTTTTTGGGTGTGCCTGTGATTGACCCTGCGGGCAGACTGCCAAATAAGACTTCTAAGCCATGCACGTCTTTTAATTGGGCGGTAATGGTGCTAACCATGTGATGTACGTTTTTAAAACTTTCAATGGCAAAGCGTTTGGGGGTTTTTACCGTGCCGATATGGGCGTATTTTCCTAAGTCATTTCTGAGTAAATCCACAATCATTAAATTTTCGCTCATGTCCTTTTCGCTGTTTGCAAGTTCATTTTTTAACGCATTGTCTATATCAGCGTTATTATGGCGTGGGCGTGTGCCTTTTATGGGTTTGGTGATGATATGAATGTTATCATTGATTTGATGAAATTCAAAAAACAATTCAGGCGATACCGATAAAATTTCAAATCTGCCCAATTTTAAATACCCTGCAAATGGAGCATTGATTTTATCTTGCAGTTGGGGCAAATGACTGACTAAATTATCCAAATCCGCTTGCCATTTTTGGGTAAGGTTAATTTGATAGGTGTCGCCTGCTTTGATGTATTCTTGGGTTTGGTTAAAGGCGTGATTATAATCTTGCTTTTGCCATGATGAAATAAATTGTGCAGGTTTTGGTTTTGGTAATTGTTGATTTAATAACTCAGTTAAATTATTTTTTATTTCATCAAAAATCTCTTTATCGGCATTGATGCCAATCAATTCAAACCCATGCTTGCACGGTTTTATATAAATGTCATAATGCCCAAAATAGGCACAAGGCTGGTCAGGCTTAATAGCGATGTTAGGATTTAATTCATGGGCGGATAAGTCATAACCGATAAAACCCATTAAGCCGTGCGTATAGTCGCCTTGGCGTGTGGGACTTGGGGCGTGGGCTTGGCAGTAGGCGATAAGCTCGTTTTGCCAATCGGTATAGGTGGTGGGGTAAGTGTGGTTGTCGTTTTGGCGAGTTGTTTTGTGAATGGATAAGCCATTTGCAAAGACGGCAGTCCACGAAACAGCAGGACAAATGCCGATGATGGGGCGATGGGCGTTGTGCAAAAAACACACCTGCCAATCAGGGCGGTGCGTGGCGATGAGTGCGACAAGCTGGCTTGGGGTGTGCGTGGTGGTAATGGGGTGTGTGAGCATTTTTAAAGGGTAAGGAAAAAGGGAGATTTTAAAGGAAAATGAAAAAAAGGGAAAGGGGTTTGGCATTGATTTTGAGTTTGACAAGGGGTAGTATGGGCGATATAATGCAACTAAATACAGTTACAAGGCAAGCCATGACCAAAAAAGATAAGCTAAAAGCCAAGTTGCAAGGCGATATTAGCACCTTTGTGTTTAGTGATTTGGTAACGCTATTATCACAATTCGGCTATGAAATGCACGAGCGGGCAGGGTCAAGGGTTATTTTTATTCATGTCGATGACGACAGCGACCGCATTCACTTGCACAAACCCCACCCCGAAAATACCATTAAGGGCGGAGCATTAAAAGCAGTCAAAGCCTATTTGAGCGAAAAAGGTTATTTTGACGAACCCCAAACCGAACAATCAACGAACCAAAATTAGACAAGGAGCCAAACGATGATGACTTATAAAGGCTATGTGGGCGAATTTGAGCTGGATAATGATGATGAGATGTTTTATGGCAAGCTCATCGGTATCAATCAGCTTGTTACCTTTGAAGCCGACAACGCCCACGACCTAAAACAGGCGTTTTATGACAGCGTGGACGATTATTTGGCGTTTTGTGATGAGCGGGAGATAGAGCCTGACAAGCCATTTAAAGGGTCATTTAATGTACGCATTGACAGCGAGTTGCACCGCCGTGCTTATATGGCAAGCCGTGATAGCAGTTTAAATGCTTTTGTGGGGCAAGCCATTAGCGAAAAGTTAGGGCGAATGTCGGTGTCTGTTTGATAGGTTTAAATTTTGTGGGGGTAATTTTTGGGCAGGATAGATTGCCATTTACCCCTACAAAATTTCTCAAATACAAACCAAAACCCAACTTCATAGCAAGTTGGGTTTTTATTTTAACCTTTAAACTTCCTAACAACCAACGCCGAATTTGTCCCACCAAAACCAAAACTGTTGCTCATGGCGATGTTAATCTCGGTTTGACGTGTGGTCTGGACGATGTCAAAAGGCTTGGCTTTTTCGTCCATGTCGGTAATGTTAATGCTTGGGGCGATAAAGTCGTTGTTCATCATCAGCACGCAATAAATCAGCTCTTGCACGCCCACCGCTCCTAGGCTATGCCCTGTCATGGATTTGGTTGAGCTAATGGGCGGGGTTTTGTCCGCACCGCCAAACACGTCTGCAATGGCGTGTAGCTCCGTGATGTCGCCAAGCGGTGTTGATGTGCCGTGCGAATTGACATAATCCACCGTATCAAGCCCTGCCTGCGACAAGGCGATTTGCATACAGCGAGTTGCCCCTTCTCCGCTTGGGGCGACCATTTCCGCTCCGTCTGATGTTGCTCCATAGCCCACGATTTCCGCCAAAATGTTCGCTCCACGAGCCTGTGCGTGTTCTAAGCTCTCCACGACCACCATACCACCACCGCCTGCGATGACAAAGCCGTCTCGGGTGGCATCATACGGGCGACTTGCAGTGGTGGGCGTGTCGTTGTAGCTCGTACTCATCGCCCCCATCGCATCAAACATACACGACTGCGTCCAATGCTCGCTCTCTGCTCCCCCTGCGATGACCATGTCCGCCTTGCCAAGCTGAATTAGCTCCATGGCATGACCGATACAATGACTGGACGTGGCACACGCAGACGACAGAGAATAGCTAATGCCTTTAATCTTTAACCCCGTGGCAAGCGTGGCAGACACCGTGCTACTCATGATTTTTGGCACTGCCATTGCTCCCACGCCACGAAGCCCCTTGGCTTTCATGTTATCCACCGAGCCGACCACATCTGCCGTGCTTGCCCCGCCTGAGCCTGCCACGACCGCCACACGCACGTTATCTGCCACATCATCAAGGGACAGACCTGCGTTATCTATGGCGGATAAGGCGGACACATAGGCGTATAGGCTTGCGTCTGACATAAAGCGTTTTAGCTTGCGGTCAATGCCTGACACATCAAGCGTGCTTTGGTCAATAGAGCCCGACACGCACGATTTAAAGCCATTATCGGCATAGCTTTGGTTAAAGATAATGCCTGATTTGCCGTTTTTTAGGTTGCCTGTAACGGTGGCTAAGTCATTGCCAATATTTGAGACAATGCCCATGCCTGTGATGACGACTCTTTTCATAAATATTTTCCAAAATGTTTACAAATGTAATGCTGATATTGTAACAAATTATGACTTAAAAAGGTAAAATTTTCAATCAAATTTATCATACACACCAAAAAGGGCAAAAAAGAGCATAAAAAACGGCGACCGTAGCCACCGTTTTATTGTCAAATAATCCCTAAAAAGGCATGTCATCATCTGCCACGCCACTGGCTGACGGTGGGGTTACCGCTTTGGGGGCGGGTTTGTCGCCCATGAATGGGTTAGCTCCATTTTGGGTAGGGGTATTGTCTTGACCACCTTGCCCAGTTTGACCGCCTTGATTGGCATTTTGGTTCATGCCTTGGTTCATATTCATGCCTTGATTGGCGTGCTGTGGGGCTTGCCCAAAGCCTTGATTGGAGTTGTTATTTTGGTAGTTTGGGGTGTTCTGCCCAAAGCCATTTTGGGGCTGATTATTAAAGCCGTTTTGATAACCACCTTGTTGCGGTGCGTTGCCACCAAAGCCATTATTGCCTTGATAACCGCCATGTTGACCGCCTTGGTTGCCCCATTGGTTATTTTGTTGGTTGTTGTAGCCACCGCCAAAGTTGCGGTTGTTGTGGCCTTGATTGCCCTGCCAGTCGCCACCATTGCCGCCGCCATTGTTATCACGTCTGTCAAGCATTTGCATTTGATTGGCTCGCACTTCGGTGCTATAACGCTCTATGCCTTGTTGGTCGGTGTATTTGCGAGTGTGCAGACTGCCTTCGATATAAACAAGCGACCCTTTGCGTAGGTACTGAGCAGCAATCTCGCCCAGACGGTTAAATAGGCTGATACGGTGCCATTCGGTTTGCTCTTTTTGCTCGCCTGTATTTTTGTCCGTCCAGCGGTCAGAAGTCGCCACGTTAATACTGGTCAAGCTACCGCCATTTTGGAATTGACGTACTTCTGGGTCTTGACCCAAACGACCAACGATAATCACTTTATTAATACTTGCCATGATAGTCACTCAACTTTTGATGTTTAAAAATAATGATTTGATTAGTTCATAAACTAAGATAAATTTGTTTTAAATAAACGGTTAAATTCACATATTTAGCGTTACGATATTTTCACTAAATGGATTTGCTTTTTGGTTTTGTCTTTTGGCATGCCATCGCTTTTATTTGTGCATTGTGTTGCCATTATCTGATGTCATCGATGACTAATTAAAATAAGTCAGAATAAGATATCCTGACTTATTTATTTGCAGTCAAGGTAGGGCGTGTTGAACATTGATAACATTTTATAAAAATGAGGTAAAACTTATTGTTTTGTCAATTTTTGCATGAAAAATGGATAAATCTTGTTTTTCATCGTCAAAATCCTTGTTGATATTTCAATATCAACTGCGGACTTTTCCTTGAAAAACGGGCGATTTTTCTCATTTTTCATTGCAAATACCAAAGTTCAACACGCCCTAATAATCTCTTATCTTATTTTACTGCTTATTTTACTTTGTAGTCTTCTAGTTTTTTGCCTTTGGCTAGGGCTTCTTCTAACCAACCTGGCTTACGACCACGACCTGCCCAAACATTTTTTGGGTTTTGTGGGTCACGGTAAGCAACTGACGCTTCTTTGTGAGCTTTTTTGCCTACTTTTAGAATCTCTTCGATGGTGGTGCCGTTTTCTTTGGCAATTTGTTTAAATTGCAAGTAAGCGTCTTTTAGACCTTGGGCTTGCTTTTGTTTGATTTTTGCTTGGGCATCTTTGGTAAGTGCTTCTAGCTGTTCTACGCTAAGTGCGTCAATATTTACATTAGACATGGTATTTCCTCTTTAAAATAACCGTGAGAATAATCAAAGGCAAATCCATCAATGTGCATACATCAATACGTCCGATGATTATTGGTGGTGCCAGTTGGGATATTTTAGGTTTATTAAAAATAAATTTAAAATATCTCTATTTAAAAAGATAAAAACGCTGATTTTTATCGCATGATTATATTAACACATTTTATTTTAAAAATACAAATCATTTATTCGCCTTTTTGGGGCTTTTTAACACTTTTTTATCGGTTTTGACAAATTGAGCATTATCGATATTATCAATGACCGCTTTATCAGGACTGTGATATTCATTAAGCAAAGACGTGGAATGATAAGGCACTAAGGCAGACGGCACAACTGATTTGGCGGCGTCAATGTGCTTAATAGAATCATCAAAAAAGATATGCGGGGCAAATGTTTTTAATACCCTTGTTTTTTCAATACCGCCCAAGAAAAACGCCAAATCCACATCCACGCCCCACTCCCTTAATGTCTTAATGGCACGCATGTCGGCAGGGGCATTACGAGCGGTCACAAGGGCGATACGAATCGGGTTATGAGTGCTGTCTAGGCTGTCGTGGGGCAGGCTCTTTTGTAGGGCGGAGAGCTTGATTAAAAAGTCGGCATAAGGACCTTTGTCAATAGGCAAATCCGCCATGCTCTCTTCGCGATGATGAAAGGCTTGTAGCCCCTCTTGTTTGAACACCAGCTCGCCTGAGTCGTCAAACAGCACCGCATCCCCATCAAAGGCAATGCGAAGCTGTTCGGTGTCCAGCTCCAATATCTCCACAGGCGTGGCATCCAGCACCGCACAGGCACACAGGCGAGCATCGGTGACGGCTTGGGCATCATCGACGTTGGTCGTCAAAAACAAATCCACATCAAAATCATCAATATAGTCCGCCACACTCGCCCCCGAGATGAATGCCGAGCGAGTAATACCCAAACCATGCGTGCGTATGGCGTTTAGCACTTGTATGCCTAGGTCGGGGGTGGATTTTGAGACGATGACGACTTCGACAAAAGGCGACTCATCGTGGTAGTCTTTGGGCGGTTGGTATTTGTTTAGGTTTAGCAGGGCTTCGATGAGTGGGTAGCCTGTCCCTTTTTGTAATGGCTCGTTTTCGACCGATTTCATGTAGTCGCTAAACCGAGCAGATGCGGTGGCTTTGTCTTCTGCCAAAAAGCGTTTTAACATCTCATCATGCTCTTTTAGGTCAAATAATGCCGTCGCTGAGATTGCCACGATGAGTGTGTTTGAAAAATTAACCGCCATGATAAAGTCCTAGTTTTAAATAAATGTAAGTCGTATTTCACTCTCAACTTAAAATTACAACTTATTGATTATTCAATAAATATTTCTGAGTTGTGGGGGCGAATTGCAATTCGTCCTTGATTAAATCAATCACTTATACAAAGTTGAGAATGGGATTAAGGCGTGATTTTAAGATTTATTTATAATGATTAAATGGTTATAAAAAGGGATATAAAAATAGGTGGGTAAATTTTGCCTTTATTAATATGGTTAATGTATGGATTTTTAAATATGAAAAATTCCACCAAACGCCATTTATCTGTTATGTTTATCCATCACGTTTAATTTAATCCATGAAAAACAACCATTTCAAACAACAAACACCTGCCCCAAAATCAAAAACCCATCCACAGGACAGGCTTTTTACCAAATCATCTTTATGGCAAAATAAAATAACTGCAAACAGCAAACCAGCGACAAGCCCCACACCACCGAGCGAAAGGTCGCCAGATTCATGGCATACGCCACACCATAGATAAGGCGTAAGACGACATAAAGCCACGCCATACCATTGACCACGTTTTGGGGGACAAAACAGTACATGGCGACCAGCACCGCCCCGATAAAGATAGGCAGGCTCTCAAAACTGTTGGCTTGCACGGCATTTAGGCGAGCCGATAGCCCTGTGGTCTGTGCTAGGAACGCTCGTGGGTTTTGGTTGTCGGTTTTAAAGTCAAATCCGCTAACCATCTTTGCCAAAAACGCAAAAACAAAAGGCAACACACAAGCGACCATGAGAGCCACAATCGCATAATGTGTGTCATAAGGCACGTGCAAAATCCAGTTCATGCTTATGCAGTCGCCACAATTTTAAAATCATGGGTGATATTCACCCCGCCATCAGCGAGCATTTTTGACGCTGAGCAGTATTTATCCGCTGATAGTTCAATGGCTTTGGCAACCTGTGATTCTTTGATGTTCTCGCCTGTTACGATAAAATGCAGATGAATGTCGGTAAATACCGCAGGCACGCTGTCGGCACGGCGGGCGGATACTTCACAGCGAACATCGCTAATGGCTTGGCGGGATTTTTTTAGAATGCTCACCACATCATAACTGGCACAACCGCCCAGCCCCATTAGGATAAGCTCCATCGGTCTTGCCCCAAGCTCTTGGGCTGAGTCAAGGATAACTTTATGCCCCGAACCGCTTACGGTCTCAAAATTAATCGCTTCGTTATTTAGCCATGTTACACTGGCACTCATGTCGCTCATGGGATTACCTTTTTTGATAAATTTTAATAAAAATAATGGCTCTGGTTCAAAAAGTATGCTACAAGGAAAACCGTTCGTGGTGAGCTTGTCGAACCATAACGGTTTTCCTACCCGCAGGCATGGCTCAGGGCGAACGGAAAACCTAATTCAGCATACTTTTTAGACCGCTACCAAAATAATTAAACATAATGGGGCATTGTAGCACAAAATGACAGGGCGGTAAATTTTTGAGCGTTAAAGGTTGGGTTTGATTTTTGTGCATTTTGACAGTATTTTGACAATAATGACAATGATAAATAGGTTAATTTTGCCAACAAACACGCCCAAAATCGGCATTTATTGCCATTATTTACCATTTGCAACATTTTTAAGCAAAATAATGTTACACTTTTTGGTAAAAATTTGGTTTAATAGACAGCAATAATTTGCCAAAATTTTGGCGTTCTTTCAATTTATTACATTAAGGTTGGTCATGATTGATTCAGACGGCTTTCGAGCCAATGTCGGTATCATCTTGGCAAATACAGAAGGGCAAGTGCTTTGGACAAAACGAATCGGACACGACAGCTGGCAATTTCCACAAGGTGGGATTGACAGGGGTGAAACACCGCTTGATGCGATGTACCGTGAATTGTATGAAGAAGTGGGCTTATGTCCGCACCACGTGGAAGTGCTGGGGGTAACGCATGACTGGCTTCGTTACCGCCTGCCCAAGCGTTATGTGCGACTGGGGCAAGAGCCACTCTGTATCGGGCAAAAACAAAAGTGGTTTTTGCTACGCTTAGATGAAAAAAACACCGACTTTATCCGCTTTGACACCGCAACCCCTGAGTTTGACGAATGGGCGTGGGTGAGTTACTGGTATCCTTTGGGGCAGGTTGTGCCGTTTAAACGGGGCGTGTACCAAAAGGCATTGTTAGAGCTTGCCGAGCGGTTGCCCCTAAAAAAGGGGCTAAGGCTTTGATAAGGCTGTGATATAAGTTAAGTCATAAAAACAAGTCATGATAGTCATGGCTTGTTTTTTATGGGGGTATAAAAAAACCTGCACAGGGCAGGCTTTTGGGTGTGTTTGATATTATAAATGCTTGTTTAGCAATTCAACAAACTCTGACTTAGGACGGCTACCAACCACGGTATCGACTTTCTCGCCATTTTTGAACACGAACAAAGTTGGAATGCTACGAATGCCAAAGCGTGCTGATGTCTCTGGGTTGTCATCGACATTGACTTTGACGATTTGGAATTTGTCGCCATATTCGGCATCTAGGTCTTCTAGGACAGGGGCAATGGCTTTACATGGACCGCACCACGCTGCCCAAAAGTCCACGAGAACGGGCTTGTCGGCTTGTAGTACGTCTTGGTCGAAGTTGGCATCGGTGGTGTTAATAATGCTCATGGGTATTACCTTTGTAAATAAGTGAATGTGTGTATAATGGGGGTGTCTTGATGACTTTCAAGTGTGTGATGATAAGTCCTATTAATCGGTGGATTAGGGCAAATCAAATCATCGCAATATCCCCAAAACTTCGTGCTATAATAACAAACTTTTTGGCAAATGATGATTAAATTTACAAAAATCATCAATTCGCCCCATTAATCCAAATCATTAAACTATCATAAAACCCATGACCGACCGCCACGACCGCCTATCTGATGACAAAATCTCCCTGATGAACGCCCAAGAGCGTGAGTATGATGATGAATTTTTTAAAAATTTTATCCGCTCAATCACCGTCTATGAAGACGATGACATTTGGGTGGGGGATAAGCCGGCAGGGCTTCTTAGTGTGGACGGACGCACGTTGAAGGTGAGCTTGCAATCACGGCTGCTGCGGGTTTATCCCAATATCAAGCTCATTCACCGCCTTGATATGGATACCTCAGGGCTGATTATTTTTGCCAAAAACGAACACAGCCAAAGCCACATTGCCAAGCAGTTCATTGACCGTATGGTCAGCAAAGAGTATCAAGCGGTGGTGTTTGGCACGGTACTGGCGGACGACAAAAAAGGCGTGATTGACGTGCCCGTCCGCTACGAGCCGACCACTAAGCCCCGTCATATCGTGGACATGAGTTGGAGTAAGCGAGCCTTGACGCATTATGAAGTCATGCACCACGAGCTACGCACCGATAAGGCAGGTAAGGCTCATGCCGTAACTCGTCTGACTCTACGCCCTATCACGGGCAGAAGTCATCAGCTACGAGTTCACTGTGTTTATATCGGTCATGTGATGATTGGCGACCCGATTTATGCTGAAAATACTGCCTTGGAGCTTGCCCCACGTCTCAATCTGCACGCCCACAAACTTCGCCTAAAACACCCCACGCATGGGGCTTGGCTGGATTGGGAAAGTGAAGTGCCGTTTTAAGGTGTTATTAAAAAGGCTTAAATTGGGGTGTGGGGTAATTTATTCATGCTAAAATTGTTGTCATGGGGGTGGATGTGATTTGCCCTTGCACGCCTATCATTTACCCATTTTAAAAATTTACAAATCCCTTTGCAAAATCAGTGCGTCCGTTTGCCCCCATTCGTCTTTATAGTACCCTTTTCGCACGTCTATTTGATAAAAGCCATGTCGCTCATACAGACGTATGGCGGACGAGTTGTCGGCTCGCACTTCTAAGAGTATCCGCTCTGTCCCTTTGTCCTTACCTAATTTGACAAAATCGGTCAGCAAACCACCGCCCACGCCCTGCTGTTGATAACGGCTGTCTGTGGCAATGCGTAAAATCTCTGCCGTCTCAAAAACGATTTGATAAATACAATAGCCGAGCATTTCATCATCGTCATCACAAGCGATAAGCACCCCCGCCCCAAACTGCCCCAGCACCGAATGCACCGCCAAGCCGTCCCAAGCGTCATCAAACAGCTCACGCTCCACCCGTGCAATGTCGGACACATAGCCTGATGATTGGGCGGTGTCGGGCGTGGCAAAATTTAAAAAAACTGTCATAAAAGTTACATGATTTCGTGGCTAAATATGTTATGATAACTCAAACATTAAGATTTAACCAAATTTTTTATAAAGAGAAACGCATGAAAAAAACACCAACGTGGAACGACCCCAACGCCACCGATGAAGCCAACAAATATCAAAACCCCATTCCCTCTCGCCTGCTTATCTTACAAACTGTCGCCCAAATGAACAATGACGGCAAACCTGCCACGGCGGAGAGTTTGGGACTGCATTTTGAGATTTTGGGCGATGATGAGCGGTTTTTTGCCCTAACCAACCGCCTAAAAGCCATGCTACGGGACAACCAACTAGAACGCACGGACGGCATTCATTTTAGCATTGCCCCCCTACCCACCACCGTAACAGGCAAGGTATCAGCAAGTGCCAAGGGCTTTGGCTTTGTCGTGCTTGATGATATGCCCGACCTATTTATCCATGAAAAGCAAATGCGTGTGGTCTTTGACGGCGACACGGTAGAAGCAGTTGCCACCGAGTTTCGTGGCAAGCCTGAGGCCCGTATCCAAACCGTGCTACACCGTGCCAGCACCGAATTTGTGGGCGTGCTTGATAGGGATGATGACGGCTATTTTGTTCAGTTATCAGGGGCGAACGCTCATCAGCCCATTACTCTAAGTGATGATGATGTGTCTTATCATGGGGTAAACGTGGGCGACAGCGTGAAAGTTGCCATCATTGACATGCCCACTTATCAAGAGTACGCCACGGGCAAGATTGGCGAGCTTTTAACCAACTTAAACGACCGTGAGCTTATCATCGAGACGACCTTGCTAAACCACGCCATACCGCATGAGTTTAGCAAAGCCACCCTAGAACAAGCCGACAGCTATGGCGAGCCAACCGAGACAGACTTTAAAGGGCGTGTGGATTTGAAAGATTTGCCACTTATCACGATAGACGGCGAAGATGCACGTGATTTTGATGATGCAGTCTATGCTTGCAAACGCTCTGGCGGTAACTACCGTGTTGTGGTTGCCATCGCTGATGTCAGCCATTATGTAACCCCTCAATCTCCCCTTGATGTGGATGCTTATGAGCGTGGTACGAGTGTGTATTTTCCTCATCGTGTTATCCCCATGCTCCCAGAGGTCTTATCCAATGGCTTGTGTTCGCTAAACCCAAAAGTGGACAGATTGTGTATGGTTGCTGATATCAAGCTGTCTCGGGCAGGCAAGATAACAGGCTATGAGTTTTATCCTGCGGTCATGCATTCACAAGCACGACTCACCTATAATCAGGTAAATGCTTATTTTGACGACCCCACCAACGAAACCCTGCCCGATGATTTGGTCAACAATCCTGATGTATGCAAATCAGTGGATACCTTGTATCAGTTATATCAAATTCTTGACAAAAGACGACAAGAGCGTGGTGCGATGGCATTTGATACTGCCGAAAGCTACATCGTATTTGGCGAAGACGGCGACATCAAAGACATCAAAAAACGCACACGTGGTGATGCCCATAAGCTCATCGAAGAGATGATGCTCCTTGCCAATACTTGTGGGGCAAATTTTGCCTTAAAGCACAAATTGCCTGCCTTGTATCGCAACCACGACAAGCCCAGCGATGAAAAGTCCGCCAAACTGTCCGAGTACGTCAAATCGTTTGGGCTGTCTTTTCCCACCGAGTCGCCCACCCATGCCGACTATCAGCGTATCATCAAAGCAACCGAAGGGCGAGCGGATACCGAGAGCATTCACTCCATGCTCCTTCGCTCCATGATGCAAGCCAATTACAGTCCTGACAACATCGGGCATTTTGGCTTGGCGTATGATGAGTATAGCCACTTTACCAGCCCCATTCGCCGCTATCCTGACCTCATGCTCCACCGAGCCATTAAGGATAAGGTTACCAATACCAAACCCAAAGCTACCATTTATAAAACCCTAGATGACGCAGGCGAGCAAACATCCACCACTGAACGCCGTGCCGAAGAAGCAAGCCGTCATGTAGAAACATGGCTAAAATGCCACTATATGCAACGGCATTTGGGCGATGAGTTTGTGGGGACGATTACCACCGTAACGAGTTTTGGTTTGTTTGTTACGTTAAATGAATTGTTCATTGACGGACTGATTCACATCTCAAACCTATCTGCCCAGTACTATGAGTACAACGAGCGTGAACAAGCCCTAATAGGTGATAAAGGCTCAACCTTTAAATTGGGCGAGGAGCTTAACGTCAAAGTGGCAGGGGTTAATATGGACTTATTGCAAGTGGATTTTGCGTTGATGGAGAAAGTGGGGGGGTGAGGAGGTGGTTAAGAGTGCTAAGAACACCAAACTCACCCGAAAAAAGACGGTCAAAAAGTCATGATATGGGCGATGGTTCATCGCCATCACTCAGTCATGATTATTTGAGTGCACCCCTCTATTTATGATTTTAAAAAAGCAAATCGTTCATCAAGGCGGTTTGCTTTTTCTTATCAAGCCTCATTTGTAATTATTAGCAAATCTTAATAATTTTTAAACTATAATTATCAATGGTTTATTGTTCACCTAATTCATTAAAATTTTTATGGATTTATTTAAAAAATGACTTGCATTTGCATTTTATGGGCGTATAATGGCTAAACTTGATAGCGATTAATTAATTTAACAATTGTATTTTGTTTTTAAATTAATTAATCTATTTTATAATTATTAATAAATTATGGCATTTGTATTTTAGTCTCAATATCGGTTTCTAAAATATCATATGCAACATAGTGGGGTATAAATAAATGCTAGATATCGCCAAATTTAACAACATCCTAGATGAATTACATGCCAACTCTACTGAAATTGAAGCCTCAGCCATCATCACCGACGATGGCATGATGATGGCATCGAATCTGCCTGTGGCGGTCAACGAAGAACGCATCAGTGCCATGAGTGCTGCCTTACTGTCAGTCAGTGAACGCATGATTGAGACGCTACTTGGCAACAAAAGTGAACGTGTGATTGTGCAAAGTAAAGCAGGCTATGTCATCGTCAGTGCCACGGCCAAGAACTTACTATTGACTGTCATGGCATGTCCAAGTGCCAAACTGGGTATGGTCTTTCATGACATCAACAAAACATCGCAAAGCGTGCAAGAGCTGCTAAACGGTCAAATGGCATAGGCAGTACCACACAATCAAAAGACGGCAGATAATGCCGTTTTTTTGACCATATCATTTATAAAACCACAAAAAACTTTACAATCATTCACTTATTTTTTAAAATAATCATTTATTCACCGATTAGGTCATCATTGATTGGGGAGAAATCATGTTGCCAGCCAAGCCAATCACTCGTCAGGACATCGCTCATCTGTTTGATTTACCGCTCATGGATTTGCTCATGCAAGCCCAAAGCGTTCATCGCAGGCATTTTAATGCCAACGAGGTACAAATCAGCACGCTACTATCCATCAAAACAGGTAACTGTCCTGAGGATTGTGGCTACTGTTCACAGTCAGGACATCATCGTGATAAAACAGGACTGGTCGCCGAAAAACGCCTTGAAATCCAAAAGGTTCTGGCATCAGCCAAGCGTGCCAAAATGTCAGGCTCATCTCGCTTTTGCATGGGGGCGGCGTGGAAACATCCATCAGCCAAGGATATGCCTTACCTTGTGGAGCTTATCCGTGAGGTCAAAGCGTTAGGCTTGGAGACGTGCATGACGCTCGGCATGCTAAAACCTGACCAAGCCCAGACACTGGCAGAGGCGGGACTTGATTATTATAATCACAACCTTGATACATCTCGTAATTATTATGGTCAAGTAAGTAGCACCCGTTCATATGATGACCGTTTAGAAACCTTAGAATATGTGCGTAATGCAGGCATTAATGTATGCAGCGGCTCAATCGTGGGCATGGGAGAGAGTCGTGATGATAGGATTGATTGGGTGCATGAACTCACCACCATGCCCATACCGCCCCAGTCCATTCCTGTGAACTTACTCGTCCCCATCAAAGGCACACCACTGGGTGATAAGGTGCTACAAGAGGGCAGATTGTCCGTCATTGAATGGATACGTACGATTGCGGTAACTCGCATTTGTTGCCCAACAAGCTACGTACGCCTGTCAGCGGGACGTGAGAGTCTTACCGATGGCGAACAGGCATTGGCATTTATGGCAGGGGCAAATTCGTTTTTTTATGGTGATAAGCTTTTGACCACAACCAATCAATCGCAAGCTAATGATGATAGGCTCATGGCGATGCTTGGGCTTATCGCTCAAAAACCTACCCCCAAACCCAAAATCATCAATGCCATGACAGGCAGGGCAGAGTGTGATGAATGTGATGATTTGCCACAGGGTTGTCCGCCATCAGTATGATGGCAGTAGAGTGAGGGCATGGATTTGATAATAGACCTCTTTCCAAACTACCCCAGCTCAAAATTATAAATCGCAGAAATTA
>ERZ1023461.40-NODE-40-length-55487-cov-50.446836_pt1 | contig 55487 bp, 52 predicted proteins | sample MGYA00380528_ERZ1023461 | MGnify/ENA primary metagenome ERZ1023461 (study PRJEB33173, sample SAMEA4830392) | metagenome | study: EMG produced TPA metagenomics assembly of the PRJEB25223 data set... | reverse complement strand
GCCAACGCCAACGCCAACGCCAACGCCAACGCCAACGCCAACGCCAACGCCAACGCCAACGATTGTCGGCACTTTTGAAACTGCTGTCAAGGCTCATGGCTACCATTCGTCGGAAAATTTGGCAAAAATTTTGGATAAATCTGTGGCTGATAAAGTGACGGGTAATGACAATGATTTGGCAAACAGCTTGATTACCGATACCATCAATTATAGCCTCGCAGACCTTGCCAACCTTGCCAACAATTTACAACCCCTACTCTCAGGCTCGGTCAATCGCATTGTTGCCGATAGCAGTCATGGTTTTGGCAATGCCGTTTTTGAGCGTACTCTCGACCCCAATAGAACCATTTGGGCAAAAGCCATTGGCAATAATACCAGCCTTGACCAGCACGGTAGTGGCTTGACTGGGTTTGATGGCAATGAAACAGGTGTGATTGTTGGCACTGATACTGCCATAGGTAGCAGCAGTCTTGGTCTTGCTGTTGCATACAGCCAAAATAACATTGACAGCAAAGGTTTTGTCAATCACAATATCAAAGCTGATACCGTCATGGGTTTTGCCTATGGCAATCACCATATGGATAAAACAACCGCTCACGCTCACATTGGTGCAGGGGTGGCAAATATTGATGGCGAGCGTCGCATTGCTCAGTCAGGTTTAGGAAATGGTCGTATTGCCAAATCTGATTACGACATCAATCTCATCCAAGCAGGGCTTGGCATCTCTCATGAGATTGGTACCTCCGACCGCCACATCACCCCCTTTGCTAAGATGGACTTCACCCAATCAAAATCGGATGATTATGCTGAGACAGGGGCGGATGGCTACAATCTTGCCGTGCAAAAAGCAACCTACCAAAGTCTAAAAAGCACCATTGGTATACGTGGATATAATGTCATTGCACCCCGTTTAGCTCTGACAAGCATGCTCTCGGCGGGAATGGATAACGGAGATGCTCACAATGATGTTCATGCTGAATTTAGAGGTTTTGCAAATCATGGTTTTACACTAACCAGTCATGACATCGGCAAAGCCTTTGGTGTAGTAGGTCTTGGTATGACTTACAAGCCCACGACTAACACCACCTTATCGCTTGGTTATCAAGGTCAATGGCGTAAGAACTATGACAATCAAGGGGCTGTACTAGGCTTTGAGATGAAGTTTTGATCAACACAAACACAAAAAGCTGTCACAATGACAGCTTTTTTATGCCCCATTCTCAACTTTATACAGCTAACAAATTTGAATTTTACCACGGAAACCGTAGCAATTTTTCATTTTGTAGAGTGTATAAATGCCTAATTTATCAAGGGTAAATTATGGTAAATTACCCCCAATTTGCACCAATTCTACATTTTGAAAATTTTTTGTAGGGGCTGACTGTATACGCCCTTTATTGGTGCTATTTATAAGACGTACAGAGATAAGCTCTTACGTCCACACATCATTGAGTTTGTGGTAATTTTAAAGTTGCTTGGGTGTAAATAATCCATCATGCTTTTATTTTATTAACACGCATAAAAAAGACCTTACATGAAGGTCTTTTTGTTGAGTCAATGATTTATCATTCGACAGGGTTTTGTGACAGTGAACGTACATAAGCTGCAAGTAACATGATACGCTCGTTACCCAGCTTAGTTTGCCACTCGGGCATCACGCCAGCACGACCATGACGAATGGTTGTTTGTACCGATTCACGATCACCGCCAAATAGCCAAATATCATCAGTCAAGTTAGGTGCACCAAATGCAGTTAGACCTTTAGCGTCAGCACCATGGCATAGCACACAGTTGGCCTCAAAGATGGGCTTACCTTGTGCCACCAATGATTGATTAAGCTCACCATTATCTACCCCAGAGCCATGTCCGCTAGCGATAGACAGTACGTATTCAGCAGCAGCACGAACACCAGACTCGCCCAGTTGTTTCTGCCACGCCGCCATTGCACCGACACGACCATTATGAATGGTTAGCAATATTTCATCTGCATTACCACCATGGAGCCAGTCATCGTCCGTTAGATCAGGATAACCTGTTGCACCTTTGGCGTTGAGACCATGACACAGAGCACAGTTTTGTAAGAACAGACGGTTACCCACTTTTTGGGCTTCTGGGTCACTTGATAGCTTATCTACATAAGGAGCAAGCAGTTTAACCTGCTCATCGATTTTGGCTTGCAAGTCTGAATCAGGCTCAGCATTTTTGCGTTGCTCAGCTTGTAGCTCAGACAACTTTGCCAGTACAGGTACAGCATCAGTTGCACCAGCCGCCGCCAAGATGTTTTGTTCAAAGTTTTCAGTAAAAACTTTATTGTTGGCTTGTAGTTGGCTATTTAGCTCGTTCTCTGATGTCCAAGGCACTTGTTGACCATCAACTTCTACGGTTGTGATGCCTTTCCAACTATTTGGCTGGATTGAAGGGTATAATACAAAATATCCTAGACCCCAAGCCAAAGTCCCAAAGAACACCACAAGCCACCATTTTGGCAAGGGCTTATCATATTCACGAATGCCGTCGTATGAATGTCCTGTCGTCTCATCTTCTTCTAGCACTGGCTTGGTTTTTAGAGTCCAAACAAGCACCCCAAAAATGAAAGCCCAACAAGCCAGCGAAAAGATGGTAATCCAAGAACTCCAAAAAAAGCTCATTGTATATCCTTAGTGCGTTGTGATGACGACTCTTCTAATTGGTGATCATCTAACGCAAGTTGTGCGTCTTCTTCAAAGCGTTTTTTGTTTTTTGGTGAGTATGCCCACCACGCCACACCGATGAAAGCAATAAATGCCCCCACCGTTGCGATACTATGTAAAACGCCCCAATTCATTAGCGTTGACCCTGCATGGCGATACCAAGCTGTTGCAGGTAAGCGACCAATGCATCAAGCTCGGTTGCCCCCTGTACTTGGTCGGGCGCCGCTTCAATATCAGATTCGGTATAAGGCAAGCCAAAACGGTCTTTAAAGATACGCATTTTTGCTTGAATCTTCTTACCATCCACCTCATTCTTGGCAAGCCAAGGATAGGCGGGCATGACTGATGCAGGCACTACCGCACGTGGGTCAATCAAATGGTCAATATGCCACTGGTCAGAATAACGACCACCGACACGGGCAAGGTCAGGACCAGTACGCTTAGAACCCCACAGGAATGGATGATCCCATGTGGATTCGGCAGCACGGCTATAAGGTCCATAACGCTCAACTTCAGCACGAAGTGGACGAATCATCTGCGTGTGGCAGACGTGACAACCTTCACGGATATAAATGTCACGACCTTCTAATTCTAATGCTGTCCATGGACGCATGTTGGGAAGTGGCTTATTCACACCGCCTTGCTCTGGTGTATTTTGGTCAAAAAGCAATGGATAAATCTCAACCAAAGTTGCAAAGCTAATCGCAATCACAATAAAAACAACGAGTAAGCCGGTATTTTTTTCAACAATTTCATGTGTAATGTTAGACATGGCTGCCCCCCTTATGCTTTGACAGCATCATTATCAAAGACTTCATCACGACCTGTATTAACCTCTTCAGGCTCGGCAAGACGCTCAGGAATGCTAGGCATCTTAATGGTCTTATAACAGTTATAAGCCATCACAAGCATACCACCAACATAAAGCAGACCACCCAATGCACGCACCACATAAGGCCAGTGTGATACCACAACTGTCTGGATGAAGTCATAAGACAATGTACCATCATCGTTAGTTGCACGCCACATCATGCCTTGGGTAATGCCCGAAATCCATAGAGCAACAATGTACAGAACCGTACCTGTGGTCGCAAACCAAAAGTGCACCGTGATTAAATTGGTTGAGTACATTTTTGCTTTATTATAGATGCGTGGCAACAGCACGTAGATAGAACCAATGGTTACCATACCAACCCAGCCCAACGCACCAGAGTGTACGTGTCCGACTGTCCAGTCGGTATTATGACTGATGGCGTTCACTTCTTTGATGGACAGCATAGGACCTTCAAAGGTACTCATGGCATAAAATGACAATGCCACAATCAAAAAGCGAATGATGGGGTCAGTACGCAATTTATCCCAGCTACCAGATAAAGTAAGTACACCGTTAATCATACCACCCCAAGAAGGAGCGAATAGAATCAGCGAGAACACCATACCCAAAGACTGAGTCCAGTCAGGCAGTGCCGAATAATGCAAGTGATGTCCGCCTGCCCACATATATGAAGCAATCAGAGCCCAAAAGTGAACGATAGATAGACGATATGAATACACAGGGCGACCAACTTGCACAGGGATGAAGTAATACATCATACCCAAGAACGCCGCCGTCAAGTAGAAACCTACCGCATTATGCCCATACCACCACTGAACCATGGCATCTGTTGCACCGCCATAGAGCGAGTAAGATTTCCACATACTCACAGGAATGGCAAGATTATTGACGATATGAAGCAGTGCAATGGTGATAATAAACGCTGCAAAGAACCAGTTAGCCACATAGATGTGCGATGTTTGGCGTTTGATGAGCGTGCCAAAGAATACAATGGCATATGCCACCCACACCAAGGCTATACCAATGGAAATGGGCCATTCTAGTTCGGCATATTCTTTGGCAGTGGTCAGACCCAATGGTAAGGTAATGACCGCCCCCACAATGACCGCTTGCCACCCCCAAAAGGTAAACCAAGCAAGATAAGGTGCAAACAGTCTTGTCTTACAAGTACGCTGAACAATATAATAAGATGTTGCAAAAAGTGCCGAACCCCCAAACGCAAAAATCACCGCATTGGTATGTAGCGGTCTTAAACGCCCAAAGGACAGCCAAGATGTATCAAAGTTAAGTGCTGGCCATGCAAGCTGTGATGCAATGAATACACCAACCGTCATGCCAATAATACCCCAAAATACTGCCATGAGCGTGAAAAGACGAACAATCGTAATTTCGTATTCATGGTCAACTGATGGGGCTACTGCTGTTTTAGATAGACTCATGGGATAGGTTTCCTGTGCAGCCCGATTTGTTTCGTTGTTTGATGAGATTAATCATCAAATTTACGTTTTTTAACTATATTTGTCTATTGTAACGCAAAATTTGCCAAATATCATCATTTCAAATCAGTTTTTAGGAAAAAAACCTTAAAAAAATTAAGGAAAAAATAACAATCAAACAATGACCACAATCTTTCCTATGACTGGCTTACTCACGATGAGTTTGGCTTGCGTTAAATCCACACTCACAATAGGGTATTGCGGCGGGTTTTTCACCGTGTATTATACAACACAATTGTAAGTTTTCGGGTATGTTTTGTAAAAAATAAATGAAAATTTTCACATTTTTTTAAAATTTTTTGTAACTTTCGCCAATTTTTGACGATTTTAATCAATTTTTTTAATCAAAAAAGACCACTTTTTGTTAAGTTTAAAAACTTTCACCAAACCCATTTGGTTTTTATTAAATGAAAAATTAATCATTTTTTAATTATTAATTTAATTTTTAAAAATAAAATTGATGAAAATCTGATGAATTTTGTGGTATTTTTATAAAAAGCCTGCTTTTCAAATCCATTTTGCTTTATAATGAACCATCTTATTTATCATCGAGTTATTTTTATGGCAAAATTTTTAAGTCGAGCATGGTTTGACGAAGTTCAAACTCTCAACACCAAAGCAGGCGACTTACATCTACCACCCAGCCTTGCTAGCCTTGTTGTCAATGTCAGCATCACAGGTGGTGACCCCAAAGAGCTACACCTAAAAGCAGGTAAACTTGGTCAGCACCACACCAGTGATGCTGTTAGCACCATCAATATCGACAGCGACACGCTCGCCCAAATCATCTCAGGCAAAGACGTTAATGTTGCCCTAGAAGCCTTTATGATGGGTAAAATCCGCATCGATGGCGACATGTCAGCGGTCATGGCACTACAATCTGCCAAGCCTAGCGGTGAGCAAAAAGCACTTTATAAAGAGATTTTGGGGGTGACAGAGTTTTAAGCTTTTAGCCATCAAGTTTTTATAAACGCCAAAAAAACAAAACCCTGCCGTTAGACAGGGTTTTGTTTTTGGTGTAATTATTGACCATTATTAAAATTTTGATACGTTTCACCTTGGCGGATTTCATGATGTGAACCATCATTGGCAAATGCATAAACAGTAACGTCAGCTTCCACACGGCGGTTGGGCTGTAAGCACTTAATCTGTACAGATTTAGGTGCATTACTGTCACAGATGACGTGTGGTAATGGCTGAGTCTTACCTGCCCCTGATGCTGTCAGTGTGCTTGATGTTACGCCTTTACCAATCAAGTATTGACGAACAGTTTGGGCACGGAGCATGGACAAGTTCATGTTATACATGTCATCGCCATAGCGGTCGGTATGACCTGTTAGATTGACACGGCTGTCACCACGAGCTTCCCATGCAATGAGCTTGGTGGCAAGCTCATCTAGCTTAGCACGCCCTGCGGGCAGCATATCTTCAAGCTTCCATTTGTCAAATTTGAATAGTGCATCCGCTTCAAGCGTGATTTTTTCTTTGATAATCGGTGCTTGGGCGATAACTGGAATAACAGCAGGGCTTGCTGGGGTGGGTTTGGCATGATTGGCACAGTCAGCTGGCATCCAGTAAAATTCTTGACCTTTGAATTTATCATCAAAAATCACCTTATACTGACAAATCTTCACAGAATTGTCCGCTTGGTGGAACTTCATGATGTAATCCCACTCACGGGCACGATTTGCTTCGTTAAAATGCGGGCGACCGATAAGCTGATATAACTCATCTTTGGCAATCCCTGGGCGAATCTTAGAGAGATTCTCACTATTGGGGAATTGACCGTCTTTTTGCCATGCTTTATCAAGCTCTGGGAAAACGATGTCGTCTTTGTTGTTAATAGTGCCACGCTCTGAAATGTTAGAGCTTAGCTGTTTTGTACCCATGCAACCTGTCATGGTAAGTACCATCAGAATGGTTGTGCTTAGAGTTAATGCTTTCATAATATTCCTTAGATTAAAATCTTGGTTGAATCTTGCACTCACTGTCGTGAATGCAAGATTTTATCAAACCTTAGAAGTGGAAACCTGCACCCACTGCCGCACCTGCGTTACCTTGAGTATCAGCAGAGCCAGACATTTTGAGCACCCAGCGACCATTATCAGACAGCTTGGAGAAACCAACCGCCACAGCACCTTCGCCATTATAGGTTGCCATACCACCAGTTAGCATGGACTTACCAGCAATATAAGCTTGTGGTAGAGCAGCCATCGCCATCGCTGATGATACACCTGCATTGGCATCGTCTTCTACATCATCGATACGGGCGTTTAGTTGGTTGCCCATATTGATGGTATTACCTGCCAAATTGGTGATGGCTTCATTGGTGTAATACAGCTGAGAACCGTTAATGGCATCAGTTGAATCAGCAGACACTACGCCTGCGGCAACATTTTGAATTTGGCGAGTTTGCCCACCTTCTGTGCCAACACTTACCACGCCAACAGGAACAGTATTTGGTGCTGTTGTGCTGTTTGTAACACCGGCGACATTGACATCGTTGGCACCTGCATAAGTGTAGTTACCACCATCAGCTGTAGTATGAACGCCAGTTGAGGATGACTTATCACCCAAGAATACAGAGTCACCAACCGTTGCTGTAATATCACTACCTAGTGCATAAGTATTATTCGTGCTGATGGTATTATTATTACCCACAGAGTATGAGCTGTCACCCGTCACAACTGTTGGGTCACCAATCGCACCTGAGTTATTGCCCGAAACTAGGTTTCCTATACCAATCGCAATGGATTGCAGACCTACAGCTTGCGAGCTATCACCAACAGCAATAGACTGTTCACCGGCTGTTGATGCATTGCCAATAGCAACCGCACTGTTGCCTGTTGTTTTGGTTTCGCGACCGATAGCCACAGAGTCCGTGCCGTCAGCAACCGCTTTATAACCGATGGCTGTAGCATAACCACCGTTTGCCTGTGATTGCTCCGCATTATTATCACGTTCGCCACCCAAGCTACTAGTAACACCATTAGGCGTACCATTAACATGGAAATACTTAGTGCCTTGCTCATTGATGTTGTAAACAGCAGAAACAACAGAGTTGGTTGTTACTGTGCCTGTACCTACCGCATCATAAGTTGTTAAAACCTCTCCTACGGTCTTTTTGGTGCCGTCTGGGGTGGTCATGTCGTTGCCATTAATATCTTTGACATTGATAGAACCATCATTACCACCAATGATTTTATTAGACTTCTTTCCAAACCCTGATTTTTATGGATTTTTAAAAACTTCAACCCCAATACTTATAAGGGTTTATTTTTAGTTTGGAAAGAGATTTATTATTGTTGGTAATGTTTGAATTAATGTTGCTCACCGCTTCATTTAACTGACCAACATTGACCGCATCAGTATCTGCTGTACCTGCCTTAACATTAGCAATGGCAGTATTGCCCGCATCAATGCCTTTATTGGTAATATTCACGGTATCGCCAACATTCACGCTGTCAAACTTCACGTCTTTGGCGGTGGCGACAGTGATGTTTTTGCCATCATTGGTGATTTGGATATTGTCACCATTGACAAAATTCACGGTTTCGCCTGTTTTGACAAGCTCTTTATCGCCACCATTGGTTTGAATGTTAAAGCCTGAATTATTAATAGCTTTGGTAATATCACCAGCATTCACCAAGCTGTTAGGATTGGTAGGCTCTGCCACTTTGCCATCTGGTGTGTTGGTCAGATTGGTGGTATTGGCAGTAATTTGACCATCTTTATTGGTGGTGATGGTTGTGCCGTCTGTATTGACCGCCAAATCATAAACCGCCCCACCATTAGCATTAGTGGCTTCTTTAATGGTGACAGTTTTATCTTGCGAGGTCACTTCGGTTTTTGCCGCTTTGACGTTGGTATTGATATTATTAATGGCGTTATGCAACTGACTGCCATTTATCGCATCTTTACTGGTAGCAGAAATATCGCCATCTGCAACATTGGTGATTTTATTACCCGCAACATCAACTTTATCTTTGGTAAACGATGGGCCATTATTAATGGTAATACCATCATTGTTGATGGTGGTGTCGCCTGCTTTAACACTGTCAACCGTGATGTTTTTGGCTAGGTTATAAACCACGTCATTATTATCAGCTGATTTACCAATAACAATATTGTTGTCAGTATTTTTCATGTCAACGGTAGCACCCGGCTTAACTAATGAACCATTTTCACCTTGAGCAGTTAAGGTAAAGCCTGCGTTATTGATGGCGTTGGCAACATCACCAGCATTCACCAGTTTGCCTTTGTCAGCATCGGCTGGAGCATCAACCTTACCATCATTATTAGTGTCGCCCAGTTTGGTGGTATTTGCTGTTACTTGAGTGGTGGTTTTACCTGGATTGTTCGGGTCAGCAACTTCTTTGGTGGTAATGGTAGTGCCATCTGTATTAATATCAAAGGTGACATCACTAGAAGTGCCTTTGGCATTGCTGGTTACTTTTGCAGTTGTGCCCGTGCCATTAACAAAGTTGACAGTATCATAAGCTTTGACAAAGTCTTTGGCTTCGCCATTGCCTTGTAGATTCCAACCAGAGTTTAGAACATCACCAATAGTTGCCACGTTACTGGTATTGATATTTGCAGGTAGCGTTTGTACTTTGGTTACAGGCTCATTACCAGTGTTATAAACATCATTGTTATAAGTACTTGGCAGGTTTGATTTTACATTGGTAAGTGTGGTCGGTGTTGTTGTGTTTCCATCAGCGTTTTGCATGGATGCAATAACATCACCATTTTGTACCGTATCTCCTGTACCATCTGGCTTGGTATTAAAGGTGCCATCGTTTTGTTTATAGACTTTATCACCTTGGTTATTTGTATAAACAACAGGCAATTGGGCATCTTCTACAATAACTTGGTTATTTACTTTAATGTCATAAGCAAAGTTATCGCCCTGCCCATTATTAGTGTCTACCACGCTAATGCTTTTATCGGATGAGGTAACAGTAGTACGACCTGCTTTTAACTGACTGACATTAACCGCATCGTTATCACCTTCGCCGTTGGCAACGTTGGTGATTTTGGTGGCATTACCGTCTTTATCACCAACTTTGATGTTATTGCCATCATTAGAGATGATTGGACCTGTGTCACCACCGACTTGAACAGTTTCAAAGACAGGCTTGGCAACAGTGGCAATGGTGAAGTTGGCACCATCACGGGTGATGTTGATGTTTTTGCCATCAATGAAGTTCACTTCATCGCCTGAACTGATGAATTCACCGGTGTCACTATTGGCTTTGGCAGTAAACCCTGAATTGTTAATGGCATCGGTCACCGTTTGAGCAGTAGCCAGTGCGTTTGGCATGGTGGTGTTGGCATTGCCTTTACCATCTGTGGTGATGTCACCGGTGATGGCGGCGATGTTGCCATTAGAATCAACTTCGGTGGTCACGTTATCAGTTTTTGCGGCAACGGTGTAAGTTTTGCTACCGTCTGCATTGTCTGTAGGTGTTACAGTCACACCTTGGTCACCTTCTACTTTGGTGGTGGCAGCTTTTTGAGCTTGTTGCAATTGACTAACATTAACCGCATCGTTAGGGTTTTCACCTGCTTTGACGTTGGTGATTTTATTGCCCGCAACATCAACTTTATCTTTGGTAAACAATGAACCATTATTGATGGTAACGCCGTCGTTGTTGATGGTGGTATCGCCTGCTTTCACACTGTCAACCGTGATGTTTTTGGCTAATTTAATATCCAAAGTATCACTACCATTAGCTACCACGCCAATGTTGCCATCTGAAAGCTTAGTGGCATCAGTTACACCGCCTTTAACATTAACGGTTTCACCCAACTTACGAGTAACATTATCACCACTGTCGCCTGCAAAGGTTAGTGGTTTAAATGCTTGAATTGCAGTTTGGTTGATGGCATCATTGATGTTATTAACAGGATTGCCGTTTACAGTAACAGGGGCGTTGGTTACGGTAACATCGCCAACTTTTAAGCCATCGTTGTTGATGGTGGTGTCGCCTGTGGTTACAGAACCAGTGCCGCCTAAGTTTAGGTTATTTTTCAATGCGACTTTATATTTTTTGCCACCTGTGTCGTTGGTGCCATCTTCAATAACTGTCACGTTATCACCAACGACAACACCTTCTTCTTTGGCGATTTGTGCTTTGGTAGCATCTGATAAATCAATGGCGTAATCTGTCGTCACTGCTTGTGTGGTCGCATCAGTACTGGATGTTTCTGTTTTCTTTAACGCACCACTTACCGATACCGTCGTTTTGTCTGCACTAACGGTATATTCTGTATTATTGCCATCAACTTTAGATTGAATATGTGTGTTACTGCCTTTAATAACTGTGGTGGTTTTTTCGCTATCGTTAATAGCTTTAGCCACTTGCTCTGCTGTAGCGAAGTTATCGCCTGCTTTATCAGCTACTACATTACCTGCATTATTTACAGTTAAGCAGATTTGTTTACATCAAAGGTGATGTCCGAGCCTACAGCTCGTGCAGTTGTACCTGTGCCATTTACAAAGTTAATGTCTTTGTTGTTTTGGTTTAGTGTTTCGACCTGCGTACCATTTACCGAAGTAGTCAATTCTTGGACGGCAGTATCGGCTTTAGCCAACGAATCCTTAGAAGCTTGTGATAAATCAACCTTGTAATCAGTCACATTTTTAGCATCTTTTGTGCCTGCAACAACCGTCACTGCATCAGAACCATTACTTACAGTTGTGCCATTGGCGTTGACTGTGTAGACTTTGGAACCATCAGGATTATCTGTAGCGACAACATCAGTCACGTTGGTGCCAGCAACTACTGTAGATTTGACTGCTTTAATGGCATCGTGAACAGTGTTTTTGTTGGTATCGCCAATATTATTGGCAGTCAGTTCACCAGTGTTCGGGTTAAGTGTTGTCTCGCCACCAATGATATTCTTGGTAGTTTTAGCGACATTACCCAATACATCTTGTGTTAAGTAAAGCTGGCTACCGTTAATCGCATCAGTAGAATCGGCAGAGATTTTACCTGCGGCGACATTAATAATCTGACGCTCTTTTCCAGTTGCACCGACAGAAACAACACCCACAGGCATGCCGGCAAATGAGCCGTAAGTAATGCCGTTTACCGTGCCATTTTCAATATCATTTGCCCGACCTGCTGTCGTTGTCGCAGAATCTTCGCTGCTTTCATTACCCAAAATCACATTATTTGCAGCGGTAGCGGTCACTTTATTACCCAATACCATGGTATTTTGAGCATTAACGGTATTTTCATTACCAATAATCACAGAGTCGCTGGCATCAGCTGTCGCAGCTATTGTATTCTTATAACCCAACACAAATGCACGGTCTACGTTTTGTGTTTGGGTTAAAGTGGACGTATCAGTAATAACGCCTGCACCATTACGGGTTGCTGTTGCACCGACGTTATTTTGACCACCTAAAGTCAATACATTATCACTGGCAGAGCCAATGGCGTTATTATTACCTAAAGAATACGAGTTTGTACCTTGTATCACAGATGGGTCACCAATCGCACCAGAGCCTTGACCGCTGACCACATTACCTGTACCAATGGAGATAGTGTCCTTGGCAGTGGCTTGTGCACCCTTACCGATGGCGATGGCGTTTTCACCTTCCGTACTTGCATTCACACCTAGAGCAACCGAATAATTACCATTGGTACGGGCTGCTTTATTTTGCACAACTGTTACATCATTATCATTACTAACCACTCTTTCATCTTCGCTTGAACCAATGGCGATAGAACCTACGCCAGTTGCGGTCGTACCCATGCCAACAGCAATAGCATTATTATTACTGCGAGACCAAGCTCCAATGGATAAGGTATTATCAATGACTAATCTATCTGCATCAGAATTACCACGTCCTGCCCGTTTACCCATGGCAATATTGTTTGTGCCACTAATATTACTACCCGCCTCAATCAAAGCAGAGAAGTTGTCATGACCTGTAACATTCTGACCCGTGCGACTACCCATGGAATAGTTGGTATTGCCTTGTACATTATTCCCTGCAACATGACCTATTGCCACGTTTTCTGTTCCCTTTACTGTTTTGCCTGCACCATTGCCAATCGCCACCCCATGAGTATTGGCATTTGAGTCATTACCTGCATGAACACCGATACTTACTGCGTTCGTCTGAGTACCACCTGCATTTAATCCAATAGTAACAGACTTATCGCCCGCCTCTGTCTTAAAACCCTGAGCCACACCACCGTAGGCTGCCTTTGCACCGCCTCCAACAGCGACGTTGTCACCACGATTTACACCGCCAACCAGACCAGATGTAGTTTCAGCACCAGCACCGACAGCAGTTGTTGCATTAGCACCAGCACCGACAGCAGTTGTTGCATTAGCACCAGCACCGACAGCAGTTGTTGCACTTGCAGACTCTCTGCGTACATTTGCATTTGTAACATCTGCTGTTGTTTGACCATTCATGTTGTTAGAAACAGCATTTGCTCCTATCGCAATAGAATCTTTGGTAGTTGCAGAAGCTTTATCACCAACAGCAATCGCCGCCGAATTAGTAGCTTGGGCAGCTGTTCCTATCGCAATAGATGACTTGCCAGTCGATTTTGCACCAGCAGCAGCGGCAAATGAACCTTCGTTAGTAGCGGTCGAACCCACCCCCAAAGCAACCGAAGTAGTGCCAGAAGCCTCAGTACGAGTACCAAATGCTGTTGACAGGGCACCCTCTGCACGAGATTGCACACCAACTGCTACCGCAGCTTCTCCAGCTTTGGTTGGCACATAGCGGGCTTGACTGCCATCAAAATGAACCAGAAAATCATTGGTAATTTCCTTATATTTTTTTTGCTGCGAATGTGTTATTTAAAGCCCCAGTATTACCAGTAACATTATATTCTGGTGGGTTAAGAGATGCCACTTTATCCAAGTCATCACCACCAATGGCAATTGATGAGTTGCCTTCAGCTCTCGCTTGAGCACCTAAAGCCGTTGCTTGATCTCCCGAAGCGATAGTTTGGTAACCAATAGCTACTGATTGCTGATTGTTACCTGCTGTTCCGTGACTAAACACTTGATCTGAACCCACCCAAGTGGATTTGCCGGGATTGGTAAAGGTGCTAGCTTCATAGCCAATTGCCACCCCACCATAGACCGCCTCTGAATTGACACCAACAGCGACGTTTTGTGCGGTATTCTTATTCCGATTATCCGCCTCACTTGCAGTCCAAGCATTATTACCGATAGCAACACCTTGAAGTCCGTTACCACTTACCTCCCCCACTTTGGCACCAGTACCCACAGCTAAGGAATTAGCCTCATTTGCCACACCCCCAAACTCCCCCTGTGCCCATACCGATGACGATAACATCATCCCTACTGTTAATGCCGTCAAGGTAAATACCTTAGTGGTAAATTTTGGTAGACTGCTTGAACCGACTGTTCCTGCTGATGATTTGCCTTGTGATTTGGCAAATTCACAGACTGCTTGGAAAGTCTGGGTTGACTTATTCCAGATGACACGATAAATATTGTTCATGACAATTCCTATTTAATTAAAATAATGGGCAATACATCCACACCAAAAGCTCATTTAAGCCATTATAGCCACAACAAACTGACAAAATTTGTCATCTTACTACGACAGCTTAATACTGTGACTATCGTCTTTTTGATAATAATTGTATACAGACAAAGGGAATACATCACAATTTTACCCTTCATACCAATTTAACTACCACTCATCATGCAAAAGTTATACCTATTCACTCAGATTTAAAGAAAACAGTGAACATTTTTACCAATAATTATTATTAATCCAACAGATAGTAAGCAACCAGTAACAACCATTACAAGTAAAAACTCTTGTAAACACTTATCGCAAGATAGAGCGTGCCTGCCCTTTATGACACAATTTAAAATTTAGAAATATTTTAAAAATAAAATGATGTTTTTGCATGAAAAATGGCTATCCGACCACTTAATCAGGCAAATTTTAAGATTTTTACAACTTAATTTTTAAAATTAAGTGGTCGGATTGTTTTTCATAATAAAAGCTTGTTTGATAGAAGATTTGCAAACTTTACTTTTTCCTTGAAAAACGTGCGATTTTTCTCATTTTTCATTGCAAATACAAAAGACAGGCATGCCCTAATTAATCCTTTAAAAAATTATGGAAAAGGTGTAGAATATGTTTATTCCAAATTGATAAAAATCACTATCAATCATTATGCCCAGCCAAGAGCGAATACTCGCCACAACAGCTAAGGTTATATCATGTCAGAACCATCCGATAATTCTGTAAAAAATACAGAAACTGCCGAACCCAAAGTTTTTGACCCCAAAGCAAGCGATACAGCACAGAACTCGCCCGCCGAGCCATCCCCTGCTGATAAGCCTGATACCAGCACCCCGCCACCTAAAAAAACCAAAAAGCCCAAGCCACCACCTGAGAAGCTGATACCGCATTCTAAGGACATGGACGCCACCAAGAAACGGGTGCATCCACGCTTTGTCTCGGGCAAATATCAGAATATTCGTCTGGTGAGCATGTACGCCATTTTGGCGGGATTTTTGATATTGCCATGGATAAAATGGGGTGGTCGTCAGGCGATACAGTTTGATGTCGCCGAACCAAAGTTTTATATCTTTGGGGCGACGTTTATGCCACAGGACTTTTATTTCTTTGCCTTTATCTTTATGATTGCTGCCTTTACACTGTTTATGGTGACGGTCTATGCAGGGCGTGTGTTCTGTGGCTATGCCTGCCCACAGACGATCTATGTACACTTGTATCAACACGTAGAAAAATGGGTACTGGGCGAGCGTAATAAACGCATCAAGTTCGACAAAGAGCCTAATAGTGCTTCCAAGATTGGCAAAAAACTACTCATTCATCTGATATGGGGTGTCATGAGTATGATTACCGCCATGACATTCATGTCACTTGTAGTCGGGACGGAATACCTATTCTTTAATGGAGCAACACCGTTCTTTATGGGTTGGAGCAAGATGACATGGATATTCTTTGGTATCATCACTTTTGTCACACACATGAACGCAGGCTACATGCGTGAACATATGTGCGTCCATTTTTGTCCTTATGGTCGTTTCCAATCAGTAATGTTTGACAAAGACACCTTGCTCGTCTCCTATGACTATGATCGTGGCGAACCCCGTGGGGCTCGCAAAAAAGGCGACCACCCCGAAGGCTATGGCGACTGTGTGGACTGCACCATGTGTGTACAAGTATGTCCTACGGGTATCGACATTCGTGATGGTTTGCAAGTAGAGTGCATCCAGTGTGCGGCGTGTATCGATGCGTGTAATGAAATCATGGATAAAGTGGGCTACCCTCGCGGCTTGATTCGCTACACTACCGAACGTCAGCTTGTCCACAAAGAAAAAACCAAAATCATCAGCTTCCGTATCTTTGCCTACATCTTTATCCTTAGCGTGCTTGTGGTGGTTGCAGCACTGGTAGCCACAGGGCGTGACTCCTTGGAGCTTGAGATTCGCCACAACCGCAAGCAGATCAGCAGTGTCGGACGTGACGGCATGGTTGAGAACAGCTATGTCCTAAAAATCGTCAATAAGACCAATGAGCGACAAGTCTATAAAGTCAAACTAGAACCTGTCGATGGCTTAACCTTAAAATCTCGCTTTAAGGAGTTACCACTCAAAGCCAACGAGCCGTATGATTTGCCTGTGAGTATCTTTGGCGACCCTGCCAAAATCAGTGGCACCATGCCTGTCACCATTACCGTCTATACCGAAGATGGCAAGTACAGTGCCAGCAGACAAGACGTGTTTGTCTACGAACCAAAAACCAAGAAGTAGTCAAATAATACAAACCCTGTCTTTGACAGGGTTTTGTTTTTGTTTTTTAAAATGGGTCAGTGTTTGTACACCTAACAAACTTAATATTTACCACAGGCTTTGTAGGACTGGCTCCGCACGTCCTTTGATAACATAGCAATTTTTATAGGCGTGCACAGCACGCCCCTACACCCAAACACCGTTGCATTTGTAGCAATTTTAAAGATTCTCGGGTGTATTAAGCAATCAAAAAGGGTAAGACAACTTACCCTTTAGACGGTTAAATCCCATTCAAAATCACCTTGCTTAATCACCCCACACGCACCACATTCACATCGCCCATCTCGTCCCATATTTGGTGCGTGGCAATGGCAAGCACGCCAATCTCGCCTGCTTGTTGCATATCGGTTAGGCTCTGCCACACCTTATGGCGAGTGGTGCTATCTAGCCCTGCAAATGGCTCATCTAATAACAGCACCTTTTTGGGTGATAGGAGCAGACGAGCCAGTGCCACACGCCGACCTTGACCGCCCGATATCGCCATACCGTATTCGCCAAGTGGCGTATCTAGTCCTTTTGGCTGGTGCTTTGTCCAGTCGGATAAACCCACTTTATCAAGCACCGCCCACAGCTCATCATCACTCGCTGACGGCTTGCCCAATCGCAGGTTATCGGCAAGGCTTTGGTCAAAGATGTCCACATTTTGCCCCAAAAAGCCAAACGAGCGACCAAAATCCACGTTATCCATGTCTACATCACGAAGAGCAGATGTCCGTACCAACATCTCGCCACTCATGCGTGGCACTTCTCCTGCCAGCGTGGCAAGCAGTGTGGATTTGCCCGCCCCTGACGCTCCCATGATGAGTATGGGTGTGGTTGGGGTAAGCGTGGCACAGATACCGTCCACGCTCATGATAGCAGACGGCATTTTTATGGATACATTTTTTAGAATAAGGGTTGGATTATCATCTATCGGCTGTTTTTGGGGTGTGTTGTCCGTACTCATTAGCTCATTGATACGTGCTTTGGCATTGACACTTCTGCCATACGCCAACGGCTCACCCACCAGTGCCGAGACTATCTCCATCAGCCCAAACACCCCAAGTGTCAAGGCAAGCACCATGGCAGGATTTAGGGCGGTATGACCGTTTAGCGTTGCCACCGTAAAGGGGGTAATGCCCTGCTCAAATATCCGCCCTGCCATCAGTAGCAGTAGCACCACCGCCAACGCAATGATGAGCTGAATGAGTGCTTGGGCGTTACGTCTAGCTCGCAAGGTTGCCATCGTCAGCTGATGATGTCGCTCATCATACTCACTAAGCTCACGCACGCTGTCCTGCCATCTGCCCCACGTGATGAGAGCGGTTAGGGCAGGTAAGGTGTTGATGAGTTTGCTTTTGCGTAGCACCAAAAGCTCACTCTCACGCCGTGCCAGTTGCACCCCTTTATATAGAGTCATGACCGCAATGATGAGTGCTAGCCCCATGTGTAGTACGGCAATCCACGCTGTCGGTATCATCACAGACACCATGAGCGACAGCACCGCCACCGCCACGACCGCCACCACAAAGGGCGACACCACTCGCAGTGGGAACTCGTCTAGCGTATCAATGTCCTTGACGAGCCTTTGCATGGTCTCGCTACTACCGCCCTTTTGTAGTCGCACCGATAACGGCAGTCTTGCCCAATGCGAAAAGAACTTCACTCGCAAATCACGAAGTAACCCAAACACCGCATGGTGCGACACCATCAAATCGCCATAACGGGCAAAGGTTCGCACGATAGCAAAACCACGAATAATGGCGGACGGCATAAGATAATTAAAGGCGTGCGACCCCACCGCCAGCACCCCTGCCACGCCTGCCATCGTGATAAACCACCCCGAGAGCATGACCAGCCCCAGTACCGACAATACCGTCGCTATGCCTAACAGCCATGCGATAAGCCACAGAAGCTTTTGGCTAAGTAATAACTCTCTTAGGCGAAATGGACGATTGTTGGGTTGATTAGCCATGTTGCACCGCCTTTTGTTGTTTTTGCTCATACAATGCCGTCAAGTCATGGACGACATCAAAGTCCACCCCCGCCCCATCATGCGTAACCCAAATCACGGTCTTGCCGACACTCACACGAGACAATAACGCCTTAATTTTCTCTGCCGTCTCACTGTCCAAATGCTCGGTTGGCTCATCAAGTAGCCATACTTTGGCATTTTGTAATAACAACTGAGCAATGGCAAGTCGCCTGCCTTGACCGCCTGACAATCCACCGCCACGCTCGGCAAGCACGGTGTTCATGCCATCTGGCAACTGACTGATGACGTCCCATAGGGCGACATCGTTTAGCACCTGCACCAGTTCATCATCAGTGGCAGACGGTTTGGCAAGGCGTAAATTATCGCTAATAGAGATTGGTAATAATGGCGTGGTCTGCGACAGATAGCCAAGCTGTGTTCTTAGTATATTCACATCAAGCTCATCATACCGCACCGCCCTACCATCGGCATGAATGACCACGTCGCCAGCAAAGTCGCCAAAGCCAAGCAGGATTTGTAATATCGTGGATTTACCCACGCCACTTGCCCCCATCAAGGCGGTGCGTTTGCCTGCGTCAAAGGTTAGGCTAATGGGCGATAATCGCACTCGCCCATCATCGCCAAATGCCGTGATGTTATTAAGATGAAAGGCAGGCGGACTATCAAGACTTATCGCCACATCGCCCCCTGTTTTGGCTTTAAAATTTAGCATGGGGGCAATTGCCTTGGCACACGCCACCGCTTGCCCTTTGACATGATACTCCGCCCCTAGACGGCGAAGTGGTGCGTAAAACTCTGGCACAAGCAGTAGGATAAATAACGCCGTGCCATAGCCTGTCAGAACCTGCCCCTTGCCCCACGGCAAAATCCCCATAAGCCCAAAACCCAAATACACCGCCACCAAGGCAATGGATAAGGCAGATAAAAACTCTAACACCGCACTGTTTAAAAAGGCGATTTTTAACACGTCCATCGTGCGTTTGCGATAATGCTCGGAGCTATTTGCGATGTCTGATACGGCAATGTCCACCGCCCCCAGTCGTGATAAGGTATTGACCCCACGAATCCAATCCAAAAACCGCCCCCCAAGCTGTGCCAATGCGTCCATCTGCTCACGGCTTTTACGAGCAGTGGCGATACCGATAATTGCCATAAAAATCGGCACAAGCGGTGCGGTAAGCAGTAACACCAATGCCGATGTTACACTATAAAACGCCACACACCCCGCCAAAATCAAAGGCGTGGTAACGGCGGTCATCTTTTGGACGTTAAAGCGAGCATAACCGACCAGTTGGTCAGGCTCATCGATGATTTTACTTGCCAATGCCCCGTCCGCCCCAAAATCACGCCTTGCCTGCCCAAGCTCGCCCAATTTGACAAATAGGCGTTGTCTCACCGATTTGGCAACGGTCAGCCCTGCTTGGCTCAGCAAAACATCACGTCCATAACCAATGGCAATGCGTACCGCCAAACACGCAAACAGCAGTCCCAAATTAAAGAGTAAGCCACTGCCCACCACCCTATCAGGCAATGGCACGCCTTGCACAAAGCTCGTCAGCCACCCATCAAAGATCCACACCAGCACACACGCCTGCCCCACCAGCACTAGCACGCTCGTGATGTCCAGCAAATACGCCATCATCATGGCTTTTTTGACTGGCTTAAAAGTCGCCTTTAAAAAGGCATTTGCCATGATGTCTTCTTGGGAGCGTCTGGGTTTTTTGCGTTTGGATTTTGGTGGTTTTGGCGGGACGGATTGCTCTACATGGGGCGGATTGTTGGGCGATACGGTTGGGGTGATTGGCTCAGTCATGGTGTTATTATTGTCAAAATTTAGCGTTACATTATCGCTAAATTTGGGGATAATTTCAAGGTAAAGATAACTCCCAACATCGCCCTTTGTGTTACAATATCGCCACTTGCTTATTTTTGCTTTATCTCATGTCAATTCGCCAAAAATTATACATTTTATTAGAAAACCACGATGATTCATCGCCTTTGGCATTGCCTGCCAAGATATTGGATTTGTTTTTAATTACGCTCATTTTATTAAATACCCTAGCGGTGATATTAGAATCGGTGGATAGCATTTATTAGACTTCTTTCCAAACCCTGATTTTTATGGATTTTTAAAAACTTCAACCCCAATACTTATAAGGGTTTATTTTTAGTTTGGAAAGAGATTTATTATCCTTATCAGGATTATTTTAGGGCGTTTGAGTGGTTTTCTGTGATTGTATTTGGCATAGAATATATCGCTCGTTTTTGGGTGATTGCCGAAAAGAACATTGATAAAGTTTGGCATACTCGCTTTAAATGGACGACAAGTTTTGGGGCAATTATTGACCTACTTGCAATAGTGCCGATATTTTTGCAAAGCATTAGTGGCATTGATTTGCGTTTTTTACGGGTATTTAGGTTATTAAGATTATTTAAACTCACCCGTTATTTTGATTCTTTGCGGATATTACTCACCGTATTACAAAAAGAGCGTGTCTCATTTGGGGCGGTGATATTTATTTTAATGCTTCTTATCATATTGTCGGCAAGTGGCATTTATTTGGTGGAGTATGAAACCCAGCCTGATGAGTTTAATTCAATCCCTCATGCGATGTGGGGGGGCGGCGGTAACTTTGACAACGGTGGGTTATGGCGATATTACGCCCATTACGCCTTTGGGTAAACTTTTGGGGGCGTTTATCACGATATTGGGTGTGGGGCTTGCCGCCTTGCCAGCAGGTATTTTGGCAACGGGACTGACCCGTGAATTAGAAAGCCAAAAACAGGCAAGTCTATACAGGCAAGTCTATATCGGCTTTATGATGAATTTATGGCGTTGTCCTTAACCGAATTGCATGACAATGATAAAATAAATAGCCTATCTGATGAATTAAAAATAGACCGCAAAAACCGCCAAGAAATTCTAACCCAAGTTTTGCGAGAAAAACGCCTATTAGCAAAAGAAAAAGAGCTTGATGAAAAAGAAAAGTCCTTAAATAAAAAAAATGCTTTTGTCCGTATTGTGGGGAGCGGGTGGAGTAAAATAAGGGCAATCACTCGCCCTTATTTACATACCCTTGATTTTTGATTACTTCGGTGCAACCATCTCTTCTGGTCGTACCCATTTATCAAATTCTTGCTCGGTCAATAGCCCAAGCTCTACCGCCACTTGTTTTAAGGTTTTGTTTTCTTTGTAAGCGGTTTTGGCAATTTTGGCGGCATTTTCATAGCCCACATGACGGTTTAGGGCAGTTACCAGCATGAGTGAGTTGTGTAAAAAATAATCAATCTTTTCTCGCACAGGTAGAATGCCTACCGCACAGTTGTCATTAAAGCTATTACAAGCGTCCGTAAGCAAGCGAATGGATTGCAAAAGATTATAGCCAATCACAGGCATAAAGACATTGAGCTCAAAATTACCGCTCGCTCCTGCCATGTTTATCGTGGTGTCATTACCCATGACCTGAGCGACCACCATGGTCATCGCCTCCGACTGCGTGGGGTTTACCTTGCCCGGCATGATAGATGACCCTGGTTCGTTCTCGGGAATGGTAATCTCGCCCAGACCACAACGAGGGCCGCTAGATAGCCAGCGGATGTCATTGGCGATTTTGTTTAGGCTACCTGCCAAGGTTTTTAATGCCCCTGAGGCAAACACTTCGGCATCACGGCTTGCCAAAGCTTCAAATTTGTTGGGAGCGGTTACAAAGGGCAGACCTGTCAGCTCACTGATTTTTTGGGCGGATTTGACCGCATAATCAGGGTGGCTATTTAGCCCTGTACCCACAGCAGTCCCACCAAGTGGCAACTGATACAAGCCCTGCAAAGCGTTATCAATCCGCACCAGTGCCAAATCAAGCTGTGCCACATAACCGCCAAACTCTTGCCCAAGCGTGAGCGGTGTGGCATCTTGCAAATGGGTGCGTCCGATTTTGACAATGTCGGCAAAGTCGGCAGATTTTTTGGCAAGCGTATCACGCAACGCCTTGACGGCAGGGATAAGTGAGCGGTTAATCTCTACCGCACTTGCCACACGAATGGCGGTCGGAAAGCTGTCGTTGGTGGACTGGGCGTGGTTCACATGGTCGTTGGGGTGGACGGGCTTATAAGTGCCTTTTGGACTGCCTGCGATTTCATTGGCTCGGTTGGCGATGACTTCATTCATGTTCATGTTGGACTGCGTGCCAGAGCCAGTTTGCCATACAACCAGCGGAAATTGGTCGGCAAGCCCCCCTGCAATCACTTCATCACACGCCTGCACAATCAAATCACGCTGGCTATTCTCAATCCGCCCAAGCTCGGCATTGACGATAGACGCACTTTTTTTGACGGTTGCCATAGCGACAATCAAAGGGCGTGGCAGGGTCTCACCCCCGATTTTAAAATTATCACGGCTACGCTGAGTTTGGGCGCCAAAATAGGCATCGGCAGGAACTTGTACTTCGCCCATGGTGTCTTTTTCAGTGCGAAAATCGCTCATAAAAATCTCCTTGTTTGGTGGGTAAAAACTGCTAAAATGTGAGGGCGTGTTGAACCTTTATAACACAGTTTGCATTATAGAAATATTTTAGAAATAAAATCATGTTTTTGCATGAAAAATGGCTAAATCTTGTTTTTCTACGTCAAAATCCTTGTTGATATTTTAATATCAACTGCAGACTTTTCCTTGAAAAGCGTGCGATTTTTCTCATTTTTCATTGCAAATATAAAAGTTTAACACGCCCTAAGCTCACTATACCACCATTAAAAATAATTTTCAATCATCAATCATTATCATTTTTAATAATACCCATTGGAAAAACTCATGCCAAACACTCCCCTTCGTACCCGTATCCGTAAAGAGCGTAAAGCCTTGACCGCCAAACAGCGTGCCAAGTTTGCATTTATGGCAAGTTTGCACTTACCCAAACTTTTGCCCCACCTGCCCAAAAATGCCAAGATTGGGCTATATCTGGACGATTTTGGCGAGTTGCCCACCGCACCGATTTTGGCATTTTGTCAAAAGCATGGCTTTACGCCCTTTTTGCCGATTACCGTTCAGGGCAAACCTTTATGCTTTGCCCCCATTGTTTTACCATTAGCCAAAACACCCCTAAAACGCCACCGACTTGGCATGAAAGAACCCTTTGCCAAACATGACATAAGTGCTGATAAACTAGACATGATTATTTGCCCGCTTGTGGCGGTGGATAAATGTGGCAATCGGCTTGGTATGGGGGGTGGGTTTTATGACCGCACCTTTACCCACTTTCATGGGGTAAAAGTGGGCTGGTGTTATCATTTTCAAGTGGTTGAAAATTTAACGGTTAATGAGTGGGATAAGGGCGTGGATATGGTGATGACGGATAAAGAGATTTTAAGGTTTTAAAAACCACCCCTAAGAGCGGTTTATTTTAGAACCCTTACAAAACAAGCGAAGCCACCCACCCAAACACAATCAGCGGAATGTTATAATGGATAAAGGTCGGTATCACGCTGTCCTTGATGTGGTCGTGTTGCCCGTCCACGTTTAGCCCCATCGTTGGGCCAAGCGTTGAGTCAGAAGCAGGCGATCCTGCATCACCAAGCACGCCTGCGGTTGCCACGAGTGCCAAAGTCGCCATCGGACTAAACCCCATCGCCATACAAAGCGGTACATAAATGGTCGCAATAATCGGCACGGTCGAAAATGACGAACCAATCCCCATGGTAACGACAAGCCCCACAATAAGCATGGCAAGACTTGCCAGAGCCTTATTCGCCCCAAACATCTCCACCGCCGATTGCACCAGTGGCTGTATGTGTCCTGTGGCACTCATCACCTCGGCAAAACCTTGTGCCGAAATCATAATAAAGCCAATCATCGCCATCATTTTAATGCCATCATTAAAAACATCGTCCGCCTGATTCCAGCCGACCACGCCTGTCGCCATAAAAATGGCAAAACCTGACAGCGACCCTAAAATTAGTGAATTAGTGTTTAGTTGAATGATAAAAGCTGCGATGATGGCGATGAGTGTTACGATGATTTTAAAGCCCATGTTGTTATCAATCACCTGCTCATCATTGCCTTTGACCGCTTGGGTTTTGGCGTTGTCATAGATTCTGGGTTTACGATAACTGATAAAAATCGCCACAAATAACCCCATTAGCATGCCCAAAGCAGGAATGCTCATCGCTTTGACCACTGAAATGCCAGAGACATCAAGCCCTGATTTGACAAGATTTGCCATGATGATTTCATTTAAAAAAATGTCCCCAAACCCATAAGGGACAAACATATAAGTATTGACAAGCCCAAAGGTGATAAGGCAAGTGATGAGCCTTCTGTCCAGTTTTAATTCATTAAACACCGTCAAAAGCGGTGGAATGAGCAGTAAAATAAAGGCAATGTGAATGGGGATTAGGTTTTGGCTTAGGCAGGCAAGCAGCACAATCACACCAAATACCGCCCACTTAACACCGCCATGTTTGGCATGTTTGACCATCAAAATCGCTTTGTCTGCCAACGCCTTTGGTACGCCTGAATGAGCAATCGCCATTGCAAATGCCCCAAGTAAGGCATACGATAAGGCAATGCCCGCCCCACCCTTAATACCATTTTGAAAATGTGTCAGCACGCCTGTTGCCCCATTTTCTGCATCTGTCAAGGGCAATCCTGCAAATAAGCCACCCACAACTGCCCCCAAAATCAAACTTAGCACCACATGGACACGAGCAAGCGACAGCCCTACCATGATGATGACCGCCAACAGTACAGCGTTCATTTTATACCTTTTATAATCAAATGATAATCAAAACACCAATTATAACCCATTTTTAAAAAAATACACAAGATAAAAACGTTTTGGCATGATTAATATCATTGCATGATTGGCATAATTATAGGCACGATGATGGATGTGGGAAATTGGCTTAATTTTTCATGAAAAATTTGCTATAATAAAGGGTTTAAATTTAACAGCGAGACAACTCATGGGCTTTAACTGTGGTATCGTAGGCTTGCCAAACGTTGGCAAATCCACCCTATTTAACGCACTTACCAAGGCAGGCATTGCCGCCGAGAACTTTCCCTTTTGTACCAAAGACCCAAACACGGGCATTGTGCCTGTGCCAGACTCACGCTTAAAGGCGTTGGCAGAAATCGTCAAGCCCGAGCGTGTGCTACCGACCAGCATGGAATTTGTGGACATCGCAGGACTTGTGGCAGGAGCGAGCAAGGGCGAAGGCATGGGCAACCAGTTCCTTGCCAATATCCGTGAGACGGACGCCATTGCCCATGTGGTGCGCTGTTTTGATGACGACAACGTCATTCATGTGGACGGACGAGTGAGCCCCCTATCCGACATTGAGACCATCAACACCGAGCTTGCTCTTGCCGACCTTGAAGCGGTGGGACGTGCGATAACTAACGCCACAAAAAAAGCAAAAGGCGGAGACAAAGACGCTCAGGCGATTTTGGCGGTGTTTCAAAAGATTGAGCCATTTTTGGCAGACGGCAAACCTGCACGGATGGCAAATCTTGACAATGACGAGAAAAAACTCATCAAATCCTATGGGCTTATCACCCTAAAACCCGTCATGTACATCGCCAACGTGGCAGAAGACGGTTTTGAAAATAACCCCCACCTAGATGCGGTGCGTGAATTTGCCCAAAGCGAAAACGCCATTGTCGTGGCTCTGTGCAACCAAATTGAAGCCGAAATCGCCCAACTTGACGAAGAAGAAAAGGCGGAGTTCTTAGAAGACATGGGCATGAGTGAAGCAGGGCTTGACCGTGTGATTCGTGCAGGGTACGACCTACTAAACCTACAAACCTACTTCACCGCAGGGGTCAAAGAAGTGCGTGCGTGGACAGTGCCTGTGGGTGCAACCGCCCCAGAGGCGGCAGGCGTGATTCATACCGACTTTGAGCGTGGCTTTATCCGTGCCGAAGTGATTAGTTATGATGATTTTATTGAATATGGCGGAGAAAAAGGAGCAAGCTCGGCAGGCAAATCTCGCCTAGAAGGCAAAACCTATATCGTCCAAGACGGTGATGTCATGCATTTTAGATTTAATGTGTAAAACAATAAAAGCCAAAGCGTATGTTTTGGCTTTCTTTTGTTTATCGGTGGTAAAATACGGTTGACATATGCCGTTTAAACCTTTTTTTGATTTAAGGATAAATGATGAAAAAATTTGTATTGGTAAGTCTGCTTGCCATGATGAGCACGACAGCTTTTGCTTGGGTAAATCCAGATCAAAAAACCACCTGTTATACTTTTAAAAATAACAAGCTACAAAATAAATCTACTTGTGTGATGCGAACAGGTGGTGGTGCGGGTGGTATGTATTTAATTTTAAAGGTTGGTAAAAAGTCTTACCATTTTGAAACTGAGACACTTACCGAAGCCATGAAAACAGTCTATTATCCCATTCCAAATAATTTTGATAAAACAAAAGATGTCATTGAGTATTATAGACATCCAAAAACTTATAAGATAGTAGAAGAGTATCAAATAGGAAAAAATACCAATGCTTTGTTTTGCCAAAAAACCAAAGACGGCAAAGTGGATATTTGCTATAAATAATCATGCCAAACTTTACCCAACTCCTAAGCACGCTTGATGTTAGTCTCATTGTCCTATTTATCCTGTTAGGCTTGGGTGTGTTTAGCCAAAACAACACCATTATCATCGCAGCCACCCTGCTAATTATCGTCAAGGTCAGCCCATTAAACGCCCAACTCATGCCCGTGGTTGAAAAATACGGACTAAGTTTGGGCATTTTGATTTTGACCATTGGCGTACTTGCTCCGATTGCCAGTGGCAAGATTAGCGGGGAAGTGATTTTAAAATCGTTTGTCAGTGTCAAATCCTTGCTTGCCATTGCCGTTGGGGTGCTGGTGGCGTATTTGGGTGGACGTGGGGTTAAGCTCATGACAGACGAGCCAAGTGTCATCGCAGGGCTACTCATCGGCACGGTGGCAGGCGTGGCACTACTTCGGGGCGTGCCTGTTGGACCACTCATTGCGGCAGGGATTTTGTCGTTGTTTTATTGGAAATGAGTTTAGGGCATGCCTGCCCTTTATAACACTATTTACAACATAGAAATATTTTAGAAAAAATAATCGTTTTTGCATGAAAAATGGCTATCCGACCACTTAATCGTGTAAATTTTTAAGATTTTAACTCAATTTTTTAAATTAAGTGGTCGGATTGTTTTTCATCGTCAAAAATTTGCTTGATAGAATGACTATCAACCTGCATTTTTTCCTTGAAAAACGTGCGATTCCCCTGCTTTTTTAAACAGGCATTTTTCATTGCAAATACAAAAGGCAGGCACACCCTAGGATGATTTTATGAAACGACAATTATCAATTTCCATTTTCGCCTTTATGTTGTTCGGCTGTTTTGATAATCCAACAACGCCCAATAATAACATCACGCCTTTGACCGAGATATCTAGCCCGCCAATATCCAACCCACCGCCTTTATCTCAAATTAAAAAGACACCCACTAATAAACAAAACACCCCACTCCAACAGACATCGCCATTATTTAAGGATGGTTTTGACAAAGATGATTACCCCATTAGTATTCGTGAAATCTCTCCCACAGATTTTGAAAAATTAACTCATGGCAATCCCAATTTTAGCATTAGCTTTATGCCCCTTGATGATTTAAAAAGCGTTAAAAAACTATTAAAAGGCATTGTGGATTTTAATTCGGACGGCAGTATCAAACGCATTCATTTTAAAAATGGCGGTGTGATAGACAACCCCGAAGGGAGATTTGTTGCTTATTATGGTTATGATGATGACAATAAAAATATTTTGGTATTAGAAGGCGGTCATTCAAGCGATATCAGCTACAATCTAAATACCGGCAAAAGCACCGAACACGTGGGCAATCCCAACCAAGCGTCTATCTCATCGCCCAATAAGCAATACCGCTTGATTGGTCATTTTGGCGGTCAAGAATGCTCATCTTATTTTATCCAAAAACGCATTAACGGCGAATGGGTAAAAATCATTGAATTTAATGATATTTTTAATGCATTGATACCGCCTGATGAACATTCATCCTTTGGTCTTTATTATTATAATGGCAGTGTATTTTTAAATGAAAGCCATGCTTATATTGTCAAGCAACGCACCGATGACAATAACCAAGAGCATATTAGAGTTTATGAAATCACGTTAAAAGATGACCCTACTTTTAAAAAGTTTGATATTGACATCAAGCCCCAATCTTTATCAGACAATACAAATATTAACATCGATGTCAATTTTGATAATTATCAAGACATCATTCCTAAAAATGGCTATTTAAATAAAGAGCAAGCCAAATTCTTTGCAGGGTTATATCCCAACGCCCAAGAGATTTATGTGCTAGGTTTATACCATTATCAAAAAGACATTAAAAGTTATGTGGTTAGCATGAAACAAAATCGGGATTTATTACAAACTTATCTTATCAATATAGATAAAAATCACCACATCATAGATAGCCTGCTTATTAGCACTTATGGCATCAGGGAGTTTGATTTTGACATCACTGTCATTTTACAAAAAGAGCAGATTAAGGTCGTAGATAATAACGGCAATGAGCCAAATGAAGTGATTTATCGGGTTGATGATAAAGGCTATTTTTATACGCCACGCCAATAGTTTGATAAGTTTTGGATAAAGGGACGGACAAGACAAAGTCAAGCACCCCTTTACCACATGTTAAAATATGATATAATGTATCAGTTTTCCCATTTCAAACTGTAAATTCTATAAAGGTATACTCATGAAAAAAATTCTCATCCCTGCTTTGGCAATCACTTTGGGTCTGACCGCTTGCCAAAAAGCCGAAGAAACCCCTGCCGAACCAAAAGCGGAAACTACTACTGCCACCGAACAAACCGCCACGCATGACCATGCTCATGGTGAGCATGACCACGAACACAAAGATGGCGAACACAGTCATGACCATGACCACGATGACCATGCAGAACACGACCATGACCACAAACACGGTGAACACGCTCACGACCACAGCCACGACCACGCTCATGGCGATGGACATCATCACCATGCCGATGGCGATAAATACCAATGTGGTGACAAAACCGCCCACATTGCTGTTCACAACCACGAAGGCGAAATCGAAGCTCATCTAACCACCGATGACATCACTTATGACCTAGCCCAAGACGTGCAAACCAAAGGACGCTTTACTTCTGATGATAGCATTGCTGGCGACGACAAGGGCATGGCATTAACCATTGACGGCGATAAAGCCAAAATCACCACGCTAGATGATACCGTCATTGTCGAATGCACCAAAGCAAGCTAAAACCGTTAAGGTATTTAAAACAAAAGACCTGAATCACCATCAGGTCTTTTTTATGGCTATTTATCAGGCATATAAATCAGGCATCAATCCATGACAGATGGCAACGAGTACGCCTAAGCCTGCAACTGGTAATACCGCTCCAAAGCAGGGACGATTTGCTTTTTACGGCTGACCACGCCTGCCAAGGCAAAGACCTTATCATCGCAGTCCACCCCGAACGCCTTGGAGATAATCACATTTTGGGCAGGGTCATGGGCGAGTGCATAGCCCATTTGCTCCTTGATATCCACCACCGCAATCATGAGATAATCCACGCCTTTTTCCGCCTGAATGAGTTTGGCAGTGGCTGTCAGCTCATCGATTCTGGTAAATATCTGACTGGGAGCGACCGTCTCAATCCCTGCAATGCCCCATGTCGTCGCCCCAAACTCATAGCTTTTATAGTCCATCAGCAAAATATCACGAGCGGACAGATGACTGACGTCACTTTTGGCAGAAAACATCTCATCTGCCAGTTTATCTTTATCCGCCATGCTCATCTGACACAGCTCACAGAGCTTTTGCACCACGAGACGGTCATCGTCGGTCGTCGTGGGACTGCTAAGATTTAGCGTATCCGAGATGATGGCACAGAGCATGAACCATGCCATGCTTGCGGTGATGTCCACGCCCTTTTGGGTAAACATCTCATACAAAATGGTGCAAGTACAGCCCACAGGATGGATGTGCACATAGGCAGGGGTGGGCGTGGTCAGCCCAAGCTTGTGATGGTCGATGACATAGCGAATGTCAAACTCCGCCAAAGCCTTGATGGACTGGGCAGGTTCGTTATGGTCGGTCAGTGCCACTTTATCGCCCTGCCCCACAATGTCGGTCGGGCGATTCGGGTTCAGATACGGCAGGAGCTTGGCGGGCAACTCATCATTGGGGTAACGCTCAAACCAACGGGCAAGCACAAATGCCGTTTCAAGGTTCGGCTCGCCCAAACGGTATGCCTGTGCTGATGTGCCTTGGGCATTTAGCCAATGGGCAAACGCAAATGCCGAGACAAAAGCGTCCGTATCAGGGGATGTATGTCCAAAAACGTGGTGCATGGGAGTTCCTTAATAATGCTTGATAAAGATGTTTAAAAAGACATTGAAAGAATACATCTAACAAACTTGATATTTACCACAGATTTATAGGGACTGGCTCTGCACGCCCTTTAATGCCATCAGTTTTATAGGCGTACACAGCACGTGCCTACATCCAAATATCATTGCGTTTGTAGTAATTTTAAAGTTTCTTAGGTATATTGAAAACCAACAAAACCATCTTTTTTAACCATCTTATTTCTGTGGCGTTTTGGTAAACTTGCTCAGCTCATAGCCGTTTTGCTTGGCAATGCCCAAATACCGCTCATAAGTGGTATCGTCCAGCGTTGGCGTGCGAGACAGTACCCACAGATATTTGTGATTGGGCGTGCCGACTAGGGCAGATGTGTAGCATCCGCTTGTGTCTTGGTTGCTTGCCAGCACCCAATAATTGGCTTTGCCGATTGGTAATTTTTTTAGAAAACTGGGCAAAAAGCTCACTCGCAGTTTGGCATTGGTCTCATCGGTGGCGTACGCCTCACCATTGACCGATGTCATGCCATCTTGGGTGGCACAGGCGTTTAGGACATTGATTTTGCCATTGTCTTTTAGGCTGTATGTGGCGGTCACATTGTGGGTGCATTTATCCTGAAATGACATGGGCAAGCGTCCGATTTCATACCATTTGCCCAAATAATCATCAAGGCGGATTTGGCTGACAGTCGTCGGTGCCGTGCCGTTTGTGGGCGTGGGCGTAATGGTGCAAGCACTCAGGACAGACAAGGCGATGACACCAACAAGCAAGGATTTGGCGGTTTTGGTGGACAACATGATTTTTCCTTTAATGGTTTAGTAGATGATGTTTATCAAATTATTGTAGCACACTCCCGCTTTTTGTTTGCTGTTTGTTTTGTTGTGATTTGTTCGTCACTTTTCGCTCACCATCACTTTTTGCCCATCATAGAGCTGTGAAACATCGCCAAGAATAAATCTCATTTGACATTAAAACAATCGTTTCATGTCCTAAAACATTATCACAACCTTTTGATTTTATTATATTTTTAAAAATTCTCTATCATCTCGCCACTTTTCCCCACTTTTCCCCAAAATCTGTGGATAAGCCTGTGGATAACTTTAAAATTTGGGGCGTTACGCCATGATTAATCGGCAATGGCAGTTGATTGGATAAAATTTATACAGTTTTTTATCAAATTTTTTCTATTTAAAATCAATAACTTAAAACATAAATTTTTGCCAAATCTCCCAATATGACAATCATGTTTCACGCTCATGACATGATGACCGCCCTGTGGATAAAATAAAAACGGCAAACATGACATTTGCCGTTTTTACAATAACATCAAATGCTATGATAATTTTAACACCTTAACATTATCATGCCCCTTATCCTTTAAATACACCGCTTGCAAACCACTCATCACGCCTTTTTTGCAATACAGCAGATAAGTTTTGGTTTTATCCAATTTGTCAAATTCTGTGGCAAGTTTATAAAATGGAATACAAATGTGTGGCACATCAAGCGGGTCATCGTCCGTCTCATCTGTTGCCCGAATATCAATTACTATATCATCTTTGCCAATGGTGTGTGCCGTATCAATGGCTTGGGTATCGCTCGCTTGGTCTTTAATGGTGCGAATGTCAATGGTCATGGCGGTGTCAATGGCATTTTGCAACACATTAAAATCAAAGTCGCTTTCGGTAGCGATGAGTTTATATTCCACCGCCTTGACCGTGGGACTTTTTGAGATAACCCCACAAAACTCAGGCATGGATTTGGCGATGTCTGCTGTGCCGATTTTTTCAGCCATGGCGATGATGTCCGCCTTGTCTTTGGTGATGAGTGGGCGTAACACCAGCACTTCGCTTGCCTTGTCTATCATGGCAAGGTTCGTGAGTGTTTGGCTTGCCACTTGTCCTAAGGCTTCGCCTGTTACCACCGCTTCAATGCGGTTTTTTTGGGCAATTTGGCTTGCCACACGCATCATCATTCGCTTTAAGACCACGCCCATTTGACCGTCATCAATCTTGGTCAAAATCTCGCCCACCACAGGCTCAAAATCCACCGTAGTAAAGCGCACCTTGTGCGATGAACTGTACCGCTCCCAAAGCTCGTACGCCATTTGTTTGGTGCCAATCTCGTGCGTGCGACCGCCCATATTAAAAAACAAATAATGCACTCGACTGCCACGCCTGATAAATTCATAGCTTGCCACACCCGAATCAAATCCGCCCGAGATAAGCGACAACACGTCTTCTTGGGTACTCATGGGAAATCCGCCCATGCCATCATGGCGCGCCTTGATAAAGAGCATTTTGTCGTGTTCAATCTCAATCTTGACGGTAATACCAGGGTTTTTAAGTTGTACCTTAGCACTGGCTATCGCTTGATTTAGCCCGCCACCGACATATTTGGCGATGTCCATGGACGTAAATGGGTGCGTGCCACGTCTTTTGACTCGCACACAAAAGGTCTTATTTTCAAGGGTGTCTTTGACCTTGGGCAAGGTCTGCTCAAAAATATCATGCAAATCGGCAAAAGGCGACTCTTCGACTTCTAGGATATGATGGATGCCTGAGGTGCATTGCAATTTGTCAAGCAATATGGGACGTGCCGACTCATTGCGATGACGCACTTCAATATAATCCCAATGCTGAACCACAACCGCTGTTTCATCAAGGGGTTTTAGGACATTACGCAAATTTCCTGCCAAAATCTTGACAAAACGTTTACGCACGGTGTCGCTTTTCATCATGATTTCGGGGTGGAGTTTAACAATGTATTTCATAAAATTAGGCAAAAGAAAAAGGCGTATTATACACCTTTTTGTTAGTTATAAAAACTTTCCACAACACACCTTAGATTTAGCACTTTAATAAAATCATGCAAACAACAAACGTATCACGGCATTTAGACGTTCTCGGTCTTTTTGATTATGGGCGTGCTGTTTGATAAGCTCCAATACGTCATTATCCAATAAGGCGGTAATATCGCTATCATGAGCTTGTTTTGCCTGTAAAAATCGGCTCATTTTGGGGTTGGCATGATTGCGTTTTGCGTGGCTCATGTCCCAATCTTTATAGATTTCATAAATTTCATCTTTCATAATCTTTTTTATCCTGTGCTGTTGCTCGCCAAGCAGAAATAATGCGTGTATTTGGGTCTCTATCCGTCCAAATAACTTTTAATAGCCTGTTTTGATTACTCATGCCAATCATAATATAACGGACTTCCCCATCATAATTACGATAATCTTCATCGGTAATCGCATAAGGGTCAAAAAAGACGCTCACCGCTTCTGAAAAATAGACTTTATGCTCTTTAAATGCTAGGCTTTCTTTGTCTTCGTCCCATTCAAAGACCAAGCCATAAGCATTCATGATAACGGCTCTACCCATAATTTTCCTAGTTTAATACAAATAAATTCAACATTCAAGCCAAAAACTTCCCACAACATGCCTTAAACTTCTCGCCACCACCACACAGGCACGGCTGTTTGTTGGTGAGCGTAACAGGCACGGTCGGGTCAAGAAAATACCACCGCTCATCTATCTTGATAAAGGCGGATAATTCATCATGCACCTGTTCGCCGTCCCCATTGTCAAAATAGGCTTTAAAATGTACTTGGGCATGACGTTTGCCGACTTTGTTATGACTGATGATGTCAAGATGCGTCCAGTTCATGCCGTCCGCCCACACTTGTAGGGCGGATTTATCAAGCATGGCTTGCTGACTCTGGGTAGTCGTGGCGATGATATAATCCACGTTTTTAGCACAAAAAGCCGAATAACGAGACCGCATCAACTCACAAGCCGTAGATGGATAAGCGGTGAAATCGTGATAGGGCTGACAGCAGTTGGTATAGAAAGTATCAGGATTACAGGGGCATGGGATCATATTTTGTCCTTATTTTACTTTGTTATCATTTGGTGTGACATCACTCACCACCACATCATCTATCGGCACATAGCCTGATTTGGCGACCAATTCTTGACCTTGGGGCGAGATTACCCAACCAATCAAATCACGGCTTGTCTTGGTAGGATTACTGAGCGTTACGGCATAAAATGGCTTGGCAAAGGGGTAAGTATCGTTACGAATGTTATCGTGATTGGGCTTAATGCCATTGATGGCTAAGTGTTTGATTTGGTTTTGCTTGACAAGCTCAGTAGAATAAAACAAAAACGAAAAACCAATGGCGTTATCAAAATTACGATAATCCGCCACTTGGTTGATAATGCCACCCATGCCCTGCACGACATCTTCTCTTGGGGCTTCTATGAGAGCGGTGTCGCCCATGATTTTTTGTAAGGCGGTCTGTGAGCCTGAATTTTCAGGGCGTTGAAAGGGGCGGATTTTTTCGTCTTTACCGCCGACTTGTTGCCAGTTTGTGATTTGTCCTGAATAAATCCCCCTAATCTCATCAACCGTCAGGGTATCCACAGGATTTTTAACATTCACAAAAAACACAAAGGCTTCTTTACCAATCGGCGTCATCTCAAATGCCACGCCCAGCTTGTCTGCCTTATCTTGGTGCGACTTGGACGGCTCTGGCACAAAGATGATGTCCACATCACCCCTGAGCAGTCGTTCATAGGCTTCCCCTGTTTTGCTTAGGTTTAAAGGTAAAATAATCGTCCTTAGTGGCTGTGGGATACACCGCCCCATAAAATGACGCATAGAGCGGATAAAGTGCGGTTGAGCCGTCTAGGCGTGGCATTTGACCAAAATCCATGCCATCAAATCTTAAGGTACTTGGCTTATCCAGCTTAGCAAGATTATTAAATTCTTGAAATGGGTCATAATCATACTAGTTAATCTCGCTGGCAACCGTAGGGATACGCTGAATACGTTCATCATATTTTAGATGAATATTTAAAGCAATGATAAAAGCCCATACCACCGCAACAGGAATATAAACTCCCTTATGCTTAAAGCCATGCCGAGACTGCCACCAAACCATGATATAGCCTAATATCATCACGATGGGCATAATCACTGACCAATATTCATAGCCATCAAACGCCAAACCAAACCACGTCAGTAGACTTATCAATAAGACCACAATCAATCCGATGACAAAAAGCATCTTTTTAAATTTTAAAACCCTAAGCCAATTTACTTAGGCATTGTAACGCATTAAGAACTGTTTGTAAAATAAAACAAAAAGGACGAAAAACTCGCCCTTTTTGATATGCCCAGTGCTGACTTAACCACAAATCTTATCTAATAAAAACGACTGGGCGTCATAGACATCGTCAGTATGCTGAACCTGATTCCACTCACCACGCCCATCTAGCTCCCACGCCTGCACGTTATCGCCAAGGTAGTTTATCAGCCCGTCTTCATAAATGCGTTTAAAGAGCTTCTCATCCAAAATCGGAAACGCCACTTCCACACGGTGTAGCAGGTTTCTATCCATCAAGTCGGCACTAGAACAGTAGAGCTTTTCATCGCCATCATTATGGAAATAATAGACACGGGTATGCTCCAAGAACCGCCCCACGATAGAGCGTACACGGATATGCTCCGATAAGTCCTTGACCTGTGGACGCAGACAGCAAATAGAGCGGATAATCAGGTCAATCTCTACCCCTGCACGGCTTGCTTCATAGAGCTTGTTGATGATACCACGCTCAGTGATGGCGTTACATTTTAGGATGATACGCCCTTTTTTGCCGTTTTTGACGTGATTAATCTCATCATCAATCAAGCGTATCAGCCCATCATGCAAGGTAAAAGGTGCGTGCATGATGTGATGGGACGGCAATGGTCTGCCCATGCCTGTCAGCTGTCCGAACACGCCTGCCACATCGGCACAAATCTCTTCATGAGCGATAAACAGCCCATAATCGGTATAGGCTTTGGCGTTGCCGGCGTGATAGTTGCCCGTGCCCAGATGAGCATAACGGCGGATTTTGCCGTCTTCTCGACGCACGATGAGCATGAGCTTGGCGTGTGTCTTATAGCCGACCACCCCATACACCACAATGGCTCCAGCATCGGTGAGCATATTAGCAACAGCGATGTTGCTGGCTTCATCAAATCTGGCTCTAAGCTCGATGACGGCAGTCACTTCTTTGCCGTTACGAGCGGCAACGGCTAGGGCTTGGACGATTTCTGAGTTAGTACCCGAGCGATAAATGGTCTGTTTGATGGCAAGCACATCAGGGTCATTTGCCGCCTGCCACAACAGGTTCACCACAGGTGTGAACGCATCAAAGGGATGGTGTACCAGCACGTCTTTGTTTTTCATGACATTAAACATGGACGTGTTGTCTTTGGCGACCTTGACCGTCTCCATGCCCTTAAATGGCTTGGGGATGGCGTGCGTAAACGGGGTAAATTTTAGCTCAGGCTTATCAAAACTTGTCAGCATGCGAGTCAGGTTCACAGGACCATTGACCCGATAAAGCTGCGACTCATCAAGCTCAAACTCTTTTAATAGTAGCTCATACAGCTCTTTGGGGCAGTTAGTACTCACTTCTAGACGCACCTTATGCCCAAAACGGCGGTTATCAAGCTCACCTTCTAACGCCTTGGCTAGATCTTCGACATCATCGGACAGGTCAAGGTCAGCATTACGGGTCAGTCTAAACTGATGACAGCCAGTGACTTTCATGCCCAAAAACAGCTCGCCCACATGCTCATGAATCACCGCTGAGAGCATGATGTGATGGTCCTTACCGCCTGTCAGCTCATCGGGCAGACGTATCACACGGGGCAGTGAGCGTGGGGCAGGCACGATGGCAAGCGACAAATCCCGCCCAAAGGCATCTTTACCTTCTAGACTGACGATAAAATTCAAGGACTTATTGACCACTCGGGGAAATGGGTGAGCAGGGTCAATGCTAATAGGGGTCAAGACAGGCAACACTTGATTAAAAAAGTACTCCCGCATCCACGCCTTTTGGGCATCGGTCAGCTCATGACGTTTAAGGTAGCGAATGTCCGATTTGGCAAGCTCGGGCAAGATGTCTTCATTTAAGATACGGTACTGCTCTTCGACCGCACGGTGTGCCACTTGGCTAATCTCTGCCAATAGCTCGGACGGTTTTCGCCCGTCCAAACTGCTTGACTTATCACCATTTTTCATTTTTTGGATAAGCCCTGCCACCCGAATCTCAAAAAATTCATCCATATTTGATGAAAAAATGGTCAAAAAGAACATACGCTCCAACAGTGGATGACGTGGATTGGTCGCCTGAGCCAGTACCCGAAGCTGAAACCGTAGCGTGGACAAATCACGATTGATAAAGCAGTCAGGGCTAAAATTACCTGATTCATCGATAATTTGTTCAATGTGGTGCAAGTCCGTCGGTGCAGGGGTCTGCCCGAGTATACTTTGCATGGCTTGATTTTCAATACTAGGAGCAGTGTCGGCATTTTGGTGCGTGACATTATCAGAGTTGGCTTTGGGCTTGCTGATTGGCTTGGCGGTCTTTGGGGCGTGTGGTGTGGTCATGGTTTTTCCTTTATCAACTTTTAAAATAATAAAACCTTATCATCTATCTTATCATCATTTTATGAAAATTTGATAAAATTTTAAAGTCCCATTCTGCCATTTTGTCAATTCAAACACCTTTTATCACGGCGTATTTATCATTGTTTATTTTGTGGGGCGTGCCTACCTTTTGTATTTGCAATGAAAAATGCCTATTTAAAAAAGCAGGGGAATCGCCCGTTTTTCAAGGAAAAAACTTGAGGCTGATAGTCGTTCTATCAGACAAGTTTTTATTATGAAAAACAATCCGACCACTTAATTTTAAAAAATTAAGTTAAAATCTTAAAAATTTACTTGATTAAGTGGTCGGATAGCCATTTTTCATGCAAAAACATATCTTTATTTCTAAAATATTTCTATATTGTAAATAGTGTTATAAAGGGCAGACACACCCTAAATTCATCTCAAATTTTCATTGCTTTTTTGTGTTTGATTGGTTATAATGACCGCTGTTTTTTGAGAGCCCTTCGTTTCCCAACTCACAAAGCAAGTAAAATCAAGCCTTTGGGCTTTTTTATTTGTGTACTCTCAAACGTAACTAAATAGGTTTTATATGACTACTACTATTAGCGCCAAACCCGCTGAGGTTGTACATGACTGGTATGTCGTGGACGCAGAAGGCAAAACACTAGGTCGCCTAGCCTCTGAGATTGCTTCTCGTCTACGTGGCAAGCACAAGCCATCGTACACCCCCCACGTTGATACTGGTGATTACATCATCGTCATCAATGCTGACAAAATCGCTGTTACTGGCAAAAAAGCTCAGGACAAAAAATACTATCGCCACACAGGCTATCCTGGCGGTATCAAAGAGACCAACTTTACCAAACTTCTTGCTCACAAGCCAGAAGACGTGCTACACAAAGCCGTTAAAGGCATGCTACCAAAAGGTCCTTTGGGCTATGCGATGATTAAAAAGCTAAAACTGTATGCGGGTACTGAACACCCACATGCCGCCCAAGCCCCAAAAGTACTAGACATCTAAGGAGATACACATGGAAAAGAATTACGGAACAGGTCGTCGTAAGACTTCTACCGCTCGTGTCTTCTTGTCAAAAGGCACTGGTAACATCGTCATCAACGGCAAAAGCCTAGACGAATACTTTGGTCGTGAGACTTCTCGCATGGTTGTGCGTCAGCCCCTAGAACTTCTAGAATCTGCCGACAAATATGACCTATATATCACCGTTACTGGTGGTGGTGCAAGCGGTCAAGCAGGTGCTATCCGTCACGGCATTACTCGTGCCTTGATTGAGTCAGACGAAACACTAAAACCTGCTCTAAAAGCCGCTGGCTTTGTGACTCGTGACGCTCGTGAAGTTGAACGTAAGAAATTGGGTCTACGCAAAGCTCGTAAACGCCCACAATTCTCAAAACGTTAATTTTTGCGTTTTCAAAAAACTCTCGAACTTCGAGAGTTTTTTTATATGTGTTATTCTTGATTAAAATAACTTGATTTGATATAGATTTTTCATTGTTAGATAAATTCACAATTGATAAAAAATCTTATTATTAATGCATGATAGAGATTCTTTATTTTAATCAATAGTAACAAAAAATTACATAAAGTTACAAATAAAGTTGAGTATTTTAGTGGGTCTTGTCTAATTTTCATACAATTTTAAACTTTTTTGTAAATTCATGACAATTTTTATGGATTTTTTTCACAACTTTGTAAAAGAACGATTTATTTTATTACAAAAATAGCTTAAAATAGTCATGTTTAGAAAAATAGGCACAGCAAATGTGGTTTTTTTGATAAAACTGTTTTATCATAACCACACACCCAGTATGGGATAACCCCCATTCATTTTCTGGAGGAAGTTTTAATGAGCCATGCCGAAGGCGTGAATGTTAAACGCCGTAGAGTCCTGATTGCGTCCACTGCTGCCGTTGGTGCAGTTGGTGTCGGTGCAATAGCCACCCCATTTGTGCGTTCTTGGTATCCAAGTGCCAAAGCGGAAGCCGCAGGTGCCGCCGTTGTCACTGACATCGCCAGCATCGAAAATGGGCAGATGATTACGTTAAAATACCGTGGCAAACCTATCTTTGTTGTCAAACGTACCGAAGATATGCTTGCCAACCTAAGCAAGGTAGCTCCGAAGCTTGCCGACCCTGAGTCTAACGGGTCTGTACAGCCTGACAACTGCAAAAACGAAACACGTTCTATTCAGCCTGAGATATTGGTTGTTGAGGGCGTGTGTACGCATTTAGGTTGTGCCCCCATATTCCGACCCGAAGTTGGTGCGGCGGACTTAGGTGGTGCTGACTGGATGGGCGGTTTCTTTTGTCCCTGTCATGGTTCTATGTACGACTTAGCTGGTCGTGTTTATAGTAGCATGCCTGCACCTTTGAACCTACCTGTACCTATCTACAAGATTGAAGACACCATCTTGACCGTTGGGGAGGCATAACATGAGTATCGCTAAGAAATTTATGGGCTGGGTTGATGCTCGCTTTCCTGCGACAGAGACTTATGAATACCATATGTCCAAATACTACGCACCAAAGAACTTTAACTTTTGGTATTTCTTTGGCGTATTGTCCATGGTCGTACTTGTTAACCAATTGGTGACAGGTATTTGGCTAACCATGATGTTTAACCCCAGTGCCGAAGGAGCATTTGCTTCACTTGAATACATCATGCGTGATGTCAAAGGCGGTTGGCTCATTCGCTACATGCACTCCACAGGGGCATCCGCTTTCTTCGTGGTCGTCTATCTACACATGTTCCGTGGTCTGATGTATGGCTCCTATAAAAAGCCCCGTGAATTGGTGTGGATTATCGGCATGGCGATTTATCTGTGTCTCATGGCAGAAGGTTTCTTTGGTTATCTACTGCCTTGGGGCAACATGTCATTTTGGGGTGCTCAGGTGATTCTAAACCTACCTGCCGCCATTCCTTTTATCGGTGACGGTTTGGCTGAGTGGGTCAAAGGCGACTACATCATCTCAGGCATTACCCTAAACCGTTTCTTTGCCCTGCATGTTGTGGCAATTCCTTTGGTATTGGTTGGCTTGGTATTTATGCACTTAGTTGCCTTGCACCATGTCGGCTCTAACAACCCAGATGGTATCGAAATTAAGAAACTCAAAGACAAAAATGGCGTACCACTAGATGGCGTACCTTTCCATCCTTACTACACCGTACACGACATGGTTGGTATTGTGGTGTTCTTTATGTGTTTCTTTGCGGTGGTATTCTTCGCCCCAGAAGGTGGTGGTTATTTCCTAGAAAAACCCAACTTTGAAGTTGCCAACGCTCTAAAAACACCCGCCCACATCGCTCCTGTTTGGTACTACATGCCATTTTATGCCATGCTTCGTGCCACACCATCCATGTTCGGCTCTGCCCTACCTGGTGTGATTGTGATGTTTGGTGCGATTGCCATCTTGTTTGTCATGCCGTGGCTTGACCGCTCACCTGTAAAATCCATCCGCTACAAAGGTATTTTGTCTAAGATTGCATTGGCCATCTTTGTGGTGAGCTTTCTAATCTTAGGCTATCTTGGTGGGGTATCTTCTACACCAACAGGTACGCTTGTTGCTCGTATTTGTACCATTTTATACTTCTTGTACTTCATTCTCATGCCGTTCTATACCACCATGGAGACGTGCAAGCAACCACCCGAACGTGTCACAGGAGGAGGTCACTAATGAAAGCATTTACTCTAAAATCGCTTGGTGCTGGTCTCCTACTGGCAAGTGGCATGATGGCATCGTCATCTGCCCTAGCAGCAGGCGGTCATGGTTGTGGCGAGTTCACCGAAGCCGATGGTACCAAAGTCACCCTAGAATGCAGCAAAGCTCCCATTGACCTAACCAATAAAGGCTCGCTACAACGTGGTGCCCAAACGTTCATGAACTACTGCGTGGGCTGTCACTCAGCCCAGTATGTGCGTCATTCACGCATCGCCCAAGACCTAGAAATCTCACCAGAGCTCATGGAAAAATATCTCATGGTAACCACCGACCAAATCGGTGACCACGTGACCGCTGAAATTGACCTTGATACTCAGGCTCTATGGTTTGGTGCAGCACCGCCAGACTTGTCGCTAGAAACCCGTCTGCGTGGCGATGACTGGGTATACACCTACCTACTGTCATTCTACGAAGACCCAAGCCGTCCTTGGGGTGCTAACAACCTAGTGCTTGCCAACGCTGCCATGCCCCATGTGCTACACAACATGCAAAAAGAGCTTGGTAAAGAAGAGTATGAAGCTCGTGTGGGCGACCTAGTGAACTTCATGGCATGGATGGCAGAGCCTGTACGTCATCAGCGTAAAATCTATGGTGCATTCGTGCTACTGTTCTTGCTTGTGCTACTCATTCCAGTATATCTACTTAACAAAGAATTCTGGAAAGACGTTAAATAAGCCAGCACCGACCAAAAAGACCGATACACATCGGTCTTTTTTATTGACAAAATTTACACACTTTTACCAAAATTTTTGTTACACTTAACACCCAAAAACAGACTCATTCACATCATGGCAGATTTTTCTCATCTTTTACCCACCCAGTTCCTACTCTATGGTGACGATGGCTATGACAGCCATGTGGTGCGGTTTTTGCTAGAAGAAAAAGGCGTGAATCATCAATTTGCCTACCTGCCCGATGAGCGACCCGAATATCTTGCCGAGCTAAACCCTTACAACACCCTGCCTGTACTTGTGGGACGGGATTTGGCATTGTATGAGCTGATGGTGATTTTTGAATATTTAGAAGAACGGCACGGTGCCAATAAACTCCTGCCACCCACCCCCAAAGAGCGGGCAAAGGTGCGTCAGTTGGCTTGGCGACTGCGTCAAGACTGGCTCTCGCTTGGGCGGATTTTAATGACTCATCCTGACAGCTTTAATCCAGCAGAAGCGACCCACGCCAAAAAAACCTTGACCGATTCGCTCATCACGCTCTCGCCCCTATTTGCTCGTCATGACTATTTTATGCAAGATGAGTTTGGGCTGTGTGATGTGTTACTATTGCCACTTTTGCACCGCTTGCCAATGCTAGGCATTCATTTACCTGCCAAACTGTGCAAACCGCTACTGGCATATCAAGCACGCCTATCGGCAAGAGCGAGTTTTCAAAAGACACTCATCACCCCTGCTGTTTATAGCGATGATGATTTTTAATAATTTAACATTCATCAATTTACTTTAACCAATAACAAGGACATAACCATGCTTACCCCCAAACGCCCCTACTTTGTTCGTGCCATGCATGAATGGCTAACAGACAACGGCTTTACCCCATATCTCATGACAGATGCCACCCACCCTGAGCTACTCGCCCCTACCGAATACGCCCAAGACGGCAAATTGGTGCTTGCCATATCTTATCAAGCCACCAATAATCTTTTGATTGACAATGACGGCTTATCATTTCAAGGGCGGTTTGGTGGTGTCTCAAAAGACATCTGGATACCCATGCAGGCAGTGGTAGGGATTTATGCCAAAGAAGACCCCAGCGAAGGCTTTTTCTTTGACCCCAGCGAATATGACGGCTACACCCCACCTGATGACCCTGATGACATAGACGACAGCGATGACGATGACGGCGATGACGATGACGAGCCACCCAAAAAAAGCGGGCATTTAAAATTTGTATAAAGTCATTTAACAAATTAAAGATGGCTTAAAATAAAAACGATTTAAAAATAAGGGCGATATGATTACTGCCCTTATTTTATTCTAAATTAATTTATTTTAATTTATTCGAGCGCCCAATCTCTCATATTTTTTGCCCTTTTGATAATCACATAAAGCATACCCACCACTAATAACACAAAAACCCCCACCACAATCGCCACATTAATATCACCGCTCTTGATATATTCAAAAACAAAAACCAATAAAAATAACGCAATCGGAGAAAATATATACAGCCCAAACCAGCCAATCACACTAATATAATGATAAATGCCTGTTAAATCATATTCTTCCAAATCCGCCAATTCTTCATATTCACTCATCTCATAATAATCGTCCACTTCTGCTTTGGCATGCCTGCTAGGTAACTTTGTTAAATAAGCAAAACCCACCACCAACAATAGATAGGCAACCATCCCCACATAAGAGTCCATAACAAGCATCACAAAAGCCAATAAAAATGTTACCACCGCTAATAAAATACATAACATCGACCAAGCAATACCACCCCCACCAATGCGTGCCTTGATTTGCTGTTGTTTTAATCTTTGAGCAGACAATTTATCATGTAATCGCTGTTTATAATCAGCATTCTTTTTATTAAATCTATTATGGCTTAAATCTTGTTGCCTTGTTTCATCTAATGATTTGTCGGTATTATTGGCATTTTTAAATTTAATATTTAAAGGTTTTTTGGTTTTTTCTTTTTTATCATCTTCGATGATTTCAATATCTCGAATGACCCGTTTATTTAAAAAGAAAAACACCAAAGACGGAATACCAAATAATACCAATGACGTGATAAATTCATAGATTTTCTTTTGTCTGTCATGTTGGAATTTGGCAAGTTGTTCATTAAATTCATATATCTTTTTTCCATCCACTTCCATATCATATAACAGTCCATCAGCATATAATACCGTTGCTGTTTTTTCTTTATAGGCATACGCTTTTTCACATTCATCATAATTATCATCAGAGCAGTGTAATTTAACATCGCCAATGACAAAATAATGATGCGTGCGAGAGTATTTACCACCACCTATTCGGACATATTCATATTCGGCAGGTACGGTGGCAATAACGCTGGATAATTGTGATTTATCCGTGATAAAGTCATCTTGGAATAATATGCCTGAATTAATGACAAAACCATACGCCAAAGCAAAAATGGGCGTGGTAAAGATAAATTGATTATTTCTAATGGGCGGATTTCTGTAATGATATACCGAAGATAAAATCAACACCACCATGATGATTACCACGAATATGTGCCAAAAACCCAATAGCCAATACCCACAAATCAGCAATAGCGACCACACAACCGCATTTAACCAAAAGAACATGATTGGCGTGATACTATCAACAATGTCCAGTAATTCTTGTTTTAGTGAAATAATCTTTTGCATAGGACTGTCCCAGAAATTTGCCCCATTATACCCCATTTTGTCATGGTTTTATCACGGCTTTTACGCTATAATAATCGCCATTTTATTATTTTTAAAACAGGTACATCATGACAGCCAAACGCCAAATTCTTGTTACCAACGCCCTACCCTACGCCAACGGCTCTATCCATATGGGGCATCTTTTGGGCTATATCCAAGCCGACATTTGGGTGCGTGCCATGCGGTCTATGGGGCATGACGTGATTTATGTCTGTGCCGATGACGCTCACGGGACGGCGATTATGCTCCGTGCCGAAGCAAACGGCATCACGCCCGAAGAGCTAATCCAGAGCGTACAAGTGGAGCATAAACGAGATTTTGACCGTTTTGGCGTGTCCTTTGACCATTATGACAGCACACACTCGGACACTAACCGCAAGCACAGCGAAGCCATTTACCTTGCCAATCACAAGGCAGGCAACATCGCTGTCAAACCCGTAACTCAGCTATTTGACCCCGAAAAACAGATGTTCCTATCCGACCGCTTTATCAAAGGCACCTGCCCAAAATGCAAGGCGGACGACCAATATGGCGACTCGTGCGAAGTGTGTGGCACGACTTACAACGCCACCGAGCTTATCAATCCACGCTCCACCCTAAGCGGTGCAACGCCTGTGGAAAAAACGTCCGACCATTACTTTTTTAAATTGCCAAACTTCACCGAATTTTTGCAAAAATGGACACGAGATGACGGACGACTGCCCGTTTCTATCGCCAACAAACTGGACGAATGGTTTGACGCAGGTCTTGCCGACTGGGACATCAGCCGAGACGCACCGTATTTTGGCTTTAAAATCCCCGACACGGACGACAAATACTTTTATGTGTGGGTGGACGCTCCGATTGGCTATATGGCAAGTTTTGAAAATTACTTGACCGCCCACCGCCCTGATTTGTCATTTGATGATTATTGGAGTCCCGACAGTACCGCCGAAGTGTATCATTTTATTGGCAAAGACATTGTCTATTTCCACGCCTTATTTTGGCCTGCCATGCTCTCAGGGGCGAATTACCGCACGCCCACCAGCCTATTTGTCAATGGCTTTTTGACCGTCAATGGCGAAAAAATGAGCAAATCTCGTGGCACATTTATCAAAGCCGAAACGTATCTCAACCACCTAAACCCTGAATATTTGCGTTATTATTTTGCGTCCAAATTGTCGGACAAAGTAGAAGACAGCGATTTAAATCTTGATGATTTTATTGCCAAAGTAAACTCAGACCTTGTTGGTAAAGTCGTGAACATCGCCAGTCGCTGTGCTAAATTTATCAACACCCAATTTGATAATAAACTCTCCGCCACTTGTGCCGAGCCTGAATTGGTAAACAAATTTATCCAAGCTGGCGATAGCATCATCAAGCACTACGAAAGCCGTGAATTTAGCAGTGCCATTCGTGAGATTATGGCACTTGCCGACCTTGCCAATCAGTACATTGACGACAAAAAACCGTGGGCGGTTGCCAAAGAAAATCCAAACAGCCAAGAAGTCCAAGACATCTGTTCGGTGGGGCTAAACCTATTTCACAAAATCATGGTCTATTTATCGCCTGTGTTGCCAACGCTTGCCGAGCAATCTCGCTCATTCTTAAATGTTGAGACGATGAATTTTGATGAACGTTTTAACGTCTTAACGCACTCTATCAATGAATTTAAGCCACTTTTGCAACGCATTGACCCCAAAAAAGTGCAAGCCATGGTTGATGACTCAAAAGAAAACCTACAACCAACCGACACCAAAAAAGCCCAAAAATCCAAAAAAGAGAGTAAGCCTGTGGAAACCACCGACCAAAACGCCTTTATCGGCATTGATGATTTTGCCAAAGTTGAGATGAAAGTCGCCAAAGTGCTGGAATGTAATCACGTTGAAGGGGCGGATAAACTCTTGCAATTTACCCTTGATGTGGGCGATACTGATGAACAAGGCGAAAAGCAAACCCGCAATGTATTTAGCGGTATTGCTAAGTTTTATCAGCCCGAAGAGTTGCAAGGCAAAACGGTGATTTGTGTAACCAACCTTGCCCCCCGTAAAATGAAATTTGGCATATCAGAAGGCATGATTTTATCGGCGGAAAAAGACGGGCAATTAACCGTTGTGCTACTGCCTGATAGCATGGTGGCAGGGGCGACTTTGGCGTAAATTAAAACATTTAAAAATTGCCACTATGTTGTAGTGGCAATTTAATGGCAAAAATGGAATTAATATGTTGAAAAATATCGCCATTCTTATTGATGCGGATAATGTCAGTCATCAAAAGATTGATTGGATTTTTGATAAAATTGGCACACTTGGCACAATTACCGCCAAACGCATTTATGGCGATTTTACCAAGCCACATCTGTCATCTTGGGAAAGTGCCATTTTAAAATACGCCATTGAGAAAAAACATCAGACCAGTTATAGCACAGGTAAGAATTCTAGCGACCTTGCTCTTGCCATTGATGCGATTGATTTATGGCATACAGGCAGACATGATGCCTTTTGTATCATCTCGTCAGACAGCGATTTTATTGGTTTGGCATTACGCCTAAGACAGGGCAATGTTCAAGTGTTTGGTTTTGGCGAACATAAAACCATCAAAGAATTTCGCCAAGTATGCTCAGAATTTTTTGAAGTGCCACACACGCCATCTACTCATGCCTCACCGCAAAATTCACGCACCACACCAACAACAAAAATTCCTGCCAATCAATTAAAATGCGACACCAAGCTATTAAATGCTCTAAAAGATGGTGTGATAAATAACAAAGCGGATAATGACGGTTGGGTAAATTATGCCGTATTTTCATCTTATTTTCAAAAAAATTATCCAGCCATTAACTCTGATGGTTATGGTTATGGCAAACTTTATGAGCTGATTGATGTCATAGATATCTTTGACGTTAAAAAAGAAAATACCACCATTTTTGTTAGAATCAAAACCACTCAAAGCACTCAACCAACGCACAACCTACCATGGACAGCTGACAAACTGGCACAACACCAACCACTTATCCATGCCATCAAAGAAAGTATTAACCACAATCTACAAAATGGCTGGGCAAATTTCTCAGCATTTACTCTATATCTACACAAAAATTTTCCCAACATTAAACCCAGTCACTATGGGCATTCCAAATGGCGGGCATTGGTTGAAAAAATCGGTCTGTTTGAAGTTAATCAAGCCAGTCCCACTACGTTATTTATTCGTGAAAAGCAAGTCAGTAACAATACTAATTCTTCGCCCAAAATTCACAACAAGGTTTCTGATAAAAAACTGCTTGATGACATCCTAACCATCATCAATGAAAATAACCGTAGAGACGATGAGTGGGTACATATCGGCTATTTGGGTGGTCAATTAAAAAATAAAAGCTACAATCCAAAAGATTTTGGCTTTAAAACCTTTGGGCAACTCCTGCTAAACACTGATGGCGTGATACATCAAAAAATCAATCACGGCGATTATTTTTCTTTGAGTGATAAATCACAAATAAAACCTATAACACACAACAATCTCAACTCGTCCGATGATGACAACTTAACCGATACTAAACTGTATCAATTACTGCTTAAAAACAAAGACAAAATTAACAACAAAATCAAAGAATTATTGTCAAAATATGTCCAACTTAACACGCTTGATTTTTGGCAACTGTTAAGCAAAAGCCTACCTGACGAACTCATCGATGAAACCCATCAAAACCATGACTGCTTTATCCTTTTTGTCCGTCGTGAGTTACACGAACTGGACTTAATAAAACAAGAACATGAATTTTTATTTTGTCCGCCCCTACCAAATGCCGATTGATGTCATGAAATGACCAGAAAAATCATCCACCTAGACATGGACGCTTTTTTTGCCAGCGTTGAGCAAAGGGATAATCCCGCCTATCGTGGCAAGCCCCTTGTGGTGGGTGGTGACCCTAATGGACGTGGTGTGGTCGCGGCGGCAAGTTATGAGATTCGCTCCTTTGGCGTGCATTCGGCAATGAGCTGTTATGAAGCCAAAAAACGCTGTCCCCACGCCATTTTTGTCCATCCCCGTTTTGATGTCTATCGTGGTATCAGCACTCAGATTCGAGACATCATGGGGCGACTGACCGACCTTGTCGAGCCATTATCACTCGATGAAGCCTATCTGGATGTCACGGGTCAGCCCCATTGTGGTGGGTCAGCCACACTCATGGCAAACTGGCTCCGTCAGGCGATTTTTGATGAGACGGGACTGACGGCATCAGCAGGAGTGTCTTTTAACAAAATGCTTGCCAAAATCGCAAGCGACATCAATAAGCCTAACGGTATTGCCGTCATCACGCCTGACATGGCGGATGAGTTTTTGTCGGAGTTGCCCATTGAGCGGTTTTTTGGTATCGGCAAGGCAAGTGCCAAACGCCTGCATGAGATGGGAGTCAGCACAGGGGGCGAGCTTCGTAAACTCCCACTTGATGAGCTACTTCAACTGTTTGGCAACAAGCGGGGGCAGTTTTATCATGACATTGCTCACGGCAAGGACGAGCGAGCAGTCAAACCCGAACGTGTGCGTAAATCCATCGGCACAGAGATTACTTTTTTGCACAATTCTAATGATGATGATTTTATCCTAGCTCAGATTTTCGGGGAAAATGAGAGTGCCTTTGCCGACCTTATCAAACGAGAATTAACCGCCCATACTGTCACCCTAAAAATCAAATACAGCGATTTTAGCCAAATTACACGCTCGGTCTCTGTCAAATCCCCTTTTAAGCACAGTGACGGCGTCAAACCTTATCTGACTGATTTATTTCACCACATTCCCAGAGAACTCCCAATTCGCTTGGTCGGGGTTACGTTCTCAAATCTAACTCATCTTGATGACATGGTAGAACAGCTTGATTTGTTTGATGGGTAATTTATCAAGCCAAAATAAAACCCCCAAACCAAACAGTTCGGGGATTATCTTCTGAATGATGATTAATTATTCATCATCTTCATCAGTTTTGTTCTCACCGTCTTCTGACAAAATGGTAACCAAAATGTCAGCAGTGATGTCATGGTGTAGCTGAATGGTAACTTTGTATTCGCCCACTTGACGTAGTGTACCTTCTGGCAACTTCACTTCTGCACGATCAACTGGCAAGCCAGAAGCGGTCAGTGCGTCAGCGATGTCACGAGTACCGATAGAGCCAAATAGCTTGCCTTCATCGCCTGCTTTGGCACGCATGATGACATTCACGTCTGATAGAGCGTCAGCACGTTTTTGAGCTTCTTGTAGCTCTTTGGCTTCTTGTGCTTCTAGCTCGGCACGGCGTACCTCAAACTTAGCAATGTTTGCTTCGTTGGCAGGCAGTGCTTTGCCTTGTGGGATTAGGAAGTTACGACCGTAACCTGCTTTTACATCAACAGTCTCGCCAAGTTTACCAAGATTAACGACACGCTGTAATAGAATAACTTGCATGATGGTCTCCTAATTACTTGTGGTTGTCGGTATATGGCAATAGAGCCAAATAACGAGCTTGTTTGATGGCAACCGCAAGCTGACGTTGATACTTAGTAGAAGTACCCGTGATACGGCTTGGCGTGATTTTGCCATTTTCGCTGATGTATTGTTTTAGAAGTTCTACATCTTTATAATCAATGTGGGTAATGCCTTCTGCGGTGAAACGGCAGAATTTACGACGACGATAGAAACGTGCCATGAGTAATCTCCTTAATTATTCGCTTGCATTGTCTTCACTCTCAGTTTCCTGAGGGCGGACATCATTACGGCGGTTGGCTTTGCGAGTACGCTTGTCTTCAGCTTCTTTTGCCAAAGGAGATTGCTCGGTAATCGCTTCATCACGGCGAATGATTAGGCTACGAATGATGGCATCATTGTATTTGAACAGCTCTTCTAGCTGTGCCAACGTCTCATCGTTACACTCGATGTTCAATAGAACATAGTGTGCTTTGTGGATTTTGTTGATTGGGTAGGCTAATTGGCGACGACCCCAATCTTCTAGACGATGGTTATTACCACCATTGTCTTCGACGATAGAACGGTATTTGGTTACCATGTCGGCAACTTGGTTGCTTTGGTCTGGGTGTACCAGCAACACCACTTCATAATGTCTCATAAGGACTCCCTACGGATTAAAACAGCCATTATCATAGATAATAGCAAGGAGATTGAAAATTGATTGATATAGACCAATCATTTAACAAAGTGCGTTATTATACACGAACTTTTTTATAAAGAAAAGGGGGGGTTTAAGATTTTTGGGCGTTTTTCTCAGCTTCTTCGAGCAGGCGTTTTTCTTCTTTGATACGGGCTTTTTCTTTGGCTTTGGCGATGTTCACTTCAATCACACCACGCAAAATTTGCCAAATCGCCCCGACAAAAAGCAGGACAATAAACACCACCAAAATCGGCAAAAAGGCACTTTTGGCCCCTGCTGTGTCGCCCATCAAAATGCTGTGAGCCACATTTGCAACCGCAGGAGCAATCTGCCCTGTGCCTGTCAATGTATCACCGGGGGTCAAAAGCACCGCCACCGCCAATGCCCACAACATACCGCCAATGGGGCGTGGAATAACACGCACGACAAAGATAAGCAAAAGTAGCACCAAAATGGAAGCACCCACATATGCCAAAAACGGCAAATCATTATCCGGCACGTCTTTGACCAAATTTGACCACCAAAATACAAGCTCGGCAATGTACTCACTAATGACATCTAAGGGCAGACTTTTGATAAGCTCTTTTAACCATTCCATAATTTATCAATCACAAAAATAATCGCCCTATTTTAGCATGTTTTTGGAAAACTTGATAATTTTAATCATATTTTTTGTCTTGCAAGGCTTTGGCACGGGCTAGGGCTTGCTGTGCTAGCACGTCTGCTGGCGGAGCTTGTACATAATAGCCCTGCTCGGCAAGGCGGGCTTTGACGGTCTCAATGTCCGCTTGGGCAAGTTTGGTGCGTTCTGACAAATCTAGGTGCATGACAAATTGGCTAAGTCCCAATTTGGCTCGTATGTCAGACGGTAGCACGCCTAGCCAATCACGAATCTCATCGGTATCATCGGGGTAGTCTGGGCGGGCAATATAGACGTACCAGTCGGGGCTTTTGGGGAATTTATAAACATCACAGTGCATTTTTGTGCCTTAATCTCAATTAAAAAACTCAACTTTACAAATTATACCTTATTTTCAACTTTATATAAGTGATTAATTTACCACGGGCGAATATGATTCGCCCCTACCAAAAAAACAACAACCATTTAATAATCAATAAGTTATGATATTTTAGGCTCGGATTAACGTAAATTATTTTATAAAATTTGCAAATTTTACTTGTAAATTGTAGCATTTTTTTTCATAATAGGGGTGTTTTTCAGGAGAGCATTGCAAAAAAGCAATCACCGAAGGCGTAATGTTGTAAATCCCAAGCCATTTTTGGGATTTGAAACCCCCTATAATCGCTCAGGTAACAAGGACTGAAAGACTTAATTTGTGGTCGTGCCACAAATTAACCACTCTGGAGAGCGTGCTTGCACCACCGAAGGGAAGAAGCAGGTGATTTGGTTTTTGGGTTTGGCGACTTACAAATCACTTGGCGAAAATCTCAGGTAACAGGACAGATGGGGTGTTTTTTTGGCAGTTTTGCCAATAGGATTTTTGTTGTTTAACAATATTTTTGTTTTTTGACAATAACTAAGGACACCCCATGACCACACACGCCCCACAACGCACCCCCCTATTTGATGCTCACACCGCCCACAATGGCAAACTTGTCGATTTTGGTGGTTGGGAATTGCCTGTCAATTATGGCTCACAAATTGACGAACACAACGCCGTGCGGACAGACGCAGGTATGTTTGATGTCTCGCACATGCTGGTTACGGACGTAACGGGCGACAACGCCAAAGCCTTTTTACAAAAACTGCTCGCCAACGATGTCGCCAAATTATCCTTTGTCGGCAAGGCTTTATATTCTGGCATGCTAAACGACAACGGCGGTGTCATCGATGACCTAATCGTCTATCGCATGAATGAAAATGAGACCGCTTATCGTATCGTCTCAAACGGGGCAACCCGTGAAAAAGACTCCGCCCACTTTGCCAAAATTGGCGATGACTTTGGCGTAACGCTCGCCCCCCGCTATGATGTTGCTATGCTTGCCGTACAAGGGCGAAACGCCATTGCCAAGCTCCTTACCGTCAAGCCCCAGTGGGCGGATAAAGTAAACGCCCTAAAACCCTTTGTTGGTGTGGACTTAGGCGATGATTGGTTTGTCGCTCGCACAGGCTACACAGGCGAAGACGGCGTGGAAGTGGTCATGCCAGCAGGGGAGGCGGCCTTGTTTTTTGATGAGCTTGTCAAGGCAGGTATCGCCCCATGTGGACTTGGGGCAAGAGATACCCTAAGAATGGAAGCAGGCATGAACCTATACGGCAACGACATGGACGATGATACCAGCCCCCTTGAAGCAGGCATGGCGTGGACGGTGGATTTAAAAGATGAAAACCGTGATTTTGTCGGTAAATCCGCCCTTGTCGCCCTAAAAAATGACGGTGTCAAAGTCCGCCAAGTCGGACTACTACTTGCCAAAGGCGGTGTACTGCGTGCGGGCATGGAAGTCGTTACCGATAGTGGCAACGGCATTACCACAAGTGGCGTATTCTCCCCAAGTCTTAACCAATCAATCGCAATCGCTCGTGTGCCTGCCAGCTTTACAGGCGAGCATGCCAAAGTTGTCATGCGTGGCAAAGAGATGGATGTGCGTGTACTCAAATTACCATTTATCAGACATGGCAAAAAGCAATTTGATTGATTATACACCGAAAAACTGACCAAAAGCATCAAAGGTGCTTTTGGGTCTTTATGTTCGTTTTATTATGTTTAGAAATTGATTTAGGAATTGAAATCATATGAAATACCTATGTGCAGGTTTGGTTATTTTATTATTGGTAGGCTGTGATGCCAAAGACAGATGTTTAGATGATGGCGGTCGTTATGATGAAGCAAGCAAACAATGCGTCTATCAATAGCTTGACAATCCTTGTACACCGCTTTTAAGTACACCCTTTTAACCCATTAACCCCCATTTAATTCACCAAACTCACAGGAGAGACCCATGAGTAATATCCCAAGCGATTTGAAATACGTTGCCAGCCACGAATGGCTAAAACTTGAAGATGACGGTATCATCACCGTTGGTATCACAGACCACGCCCAAGATTTGCTTGGCGATGTGGTATTTGTAGAATTGCCAGAAGTTGGGCGTGAAGTATCCGCTGATGAAGAGATTGCCGTTGTAGAATCAGTTAAAGCAGCGAGCGATGTCTATGCCCCAATCGCAGGTGAAATCGTTGAGATTAACGAAGAGCTGGTAGACAGCCCAGAGCTTGCCAATGAAGACCCTTATGGTAAAGCATGGTTCTTTAAAATCAAACCTGCCAATCCTGCCGATTATGACGGTCTGATGAGTGCCGATGATTACGAAGGCTCTTTATAATAAATCAAGGGCAAAATGGTAACGTTTTGCCCTTTTTCAGATTTAACTTATTCTTAATGGCAATACCTTTAAATGAATGTGTAGGGGCAAATTACATTTACCCTGTATCAAATTTTTATATCAGGGCGAATTGCAATTCACCCCTTGTATATCCAAAACAAGATATAATAAGCCAACCCGCTTATCTGT